>JAESGH010000103.1_pt1 | contig 277971 bp, 239 predicted proteins | sample 9269641 | NCBI WGS metagenome assembly JAESGH01 (sample SAMN14515345, study PRJNA621665) | algae metagenome | isolation source: Phormidium tanganyikae FI6-MK23 and co-occurring heterotrophs from granitic... | place: USA: Fort Irwin, California | collected 1998-05-24
CCGACGGGGGCAAGATCTTCAGCGACGACACGTTCGCGATGGACCCCGACGCCGACTCAGACGCTGACTCAGATTCCGACTCCTCGGGTGTGGTGACGGATACCCGCACCTGGGACCAGATCCAGGCAGACCTCCTCGCGGATCTGCTCCTCGCCGCCGACCCGAGCGCCGTGCACGGGACCGGGCTGGAGAACATCCAGGGCCGGATCCAGGTCACGATCGCCGGAACCACTCTCGCCGGGGCCGATAACCGCCCGGCCGACCTCGACGGCCACGGCCCCCTCCATCCCGATATCGCCCGACACCTCGCCGGGCGGAATACCGGATGGACCCGGCTCCTCCTCGACCGGTTCGGGATGGTCACCCAGACCGACACCTACACCCCCACCGAGCAGATGCGCCGGTTCCTCCGCGCCCGAGACCAGCACTGCCGATTCCCCGGCTGCCGCACACCCGTGCACCGGTGCGACATCGACCACAACCACGACCACGCCCGCGGCGGGAAGACACGCATCGACAACCTCGCCCACTTCTGCCGCGCCCACCACACCCTCAAACACCCCGACATCCCGTCCGCACACCGGTGGACCGCCACCCAAGAACCCGACGGCACCATCACCTGGCACAGCCCCCTCGGCCGCGACTACACCGACAAACCCACCCACCGCGTCATGTTCGTCTGACGCGGCGGGCAGCCGGCCGGGGGCTCGCTCCGCTCAGCCCGCGATGCGCTCACCGGCGGGGGAGAGCACCCACCAGATGCCGCCGACGCCCTGACCGTTCACGTCGCCTTCGGCGGCGTCGCCGGCGAAGTAGTAGAGGGGCCAGCCGTTGAGCGTCACCTGCGTGTCGCCGCCGGCGGTCGTGATGGTGCCGACTTCGCCGGTCACTCCGTCGACCGCGGGGGCGTCGCCGTCGACCGTGAAGGGCGGCCAGTTCGTCAGGCAGTCACCGGAGCAGGAACTCTCCCCGGAACCCTGGGTGTCTTTGTCGAACATGTACAGCGTCTTCCCGTCGGGGGCCACGACGATCTCCCCGAGGTCGGAGTCGGCGACCGTGAGAGCCGTCGTGCCGGACTCTTCGCTGGGAGCAGGGCTGCTCGACTCCGAGGACTGGCCGTAGGCGCCTCCTTTGTCATCCGATCCCGCACCGGAACTGCCGCCCGAAGACGAGCATCCGGAGACGACGAACGTCATGAGCAGCGCGGCGATCGCCGCGGTCTTCGAGACTCTCGAGAGCATTGTGAACCTCCTGTGCAGGACCGCGAGTGCGGTCACGAGGTACACGAGAGCGGACGAGCAAAGGTTCAGGACACGTCGACTGAAGACCGCATCAGCACATTCCCCGAGTCGACCGAGCGGATCTCCACGGCCGCGATGTCGGATGCCGGGAGATCGGTGCCCGCGCTCAGGCGGGCCGTGGTGCCCGGGTGCGCCCGCCAGGTCGACAGCACGCTCTCGACGCCATCGTCGCTCACCACGACCAGTGCATACGCCCACCCGTTCGCGGGCGCATCGCCTTCGGATCCGTAGTCGCACGCCATGTCGATCCTCGTGCCCCACGCGACATCGGTGAGGTCGACCGTCGCCGTCAGGGGCGCGTCGATCACCTGCTCCAGCGCGATGGTCGTCGTCGGCGGGCGCAGTTGCGCCGACATGATCGGCACGGCCACCGCGGCCACGACGATCACCGCGGCCGCGGCGAGCCCGGCGACCCACGCGCGGCGGCGTCGACGAGCGCGGGCCGCAGCGAGCGAGAGCACGCGTGCGCGATGGTCGGGGCCGGGAGTCGCTGGTCCGGGAGTCTCTGGTCCGGCAGTCTCTGGTCCGGCAGTCGCGGCATCCGCGGTGCGCAGCAGCGAATCCGCCCGCTCGGGAGCGACCCGTGAGAGAAGACCGAGCGTCGGCGCGATCTCTGCGATGGACGTTCGGCACTCGGCGCACCGCGAGAGGTGCGCCTCGAACTCCGCGCGGTCTGCGGCGCTGAGGGCTCCGAGCACGTAGGCGGCATCCCACTCGTTGTAGCGCGCGTGGTCGGCATTCATCGCGTCACACCCTTCTCCTGCAGGCCGAGGCGGAGCGCGCGGAGGCCGTAGTGCAGCCTCGACTTCACGGTTCCCTCGGGGATGGTCAGCTCCTCGGCGATCTCCGCGACCGTGAGGCCTCGGTAGTACGCCCGGACGACGACCTCGCGATGCTGTGCGGAGAGCGCCGCGAGCGCCTCTTCGATGAGGATCGCGTCGAAGATCGCGTCGGTGGCGTCGCGCACGGATGCCTCCGGAGGCTCGTCCATCGCGATCTCCCGGCGGTGGTGGGCGCTGCGCACCTCGTCCACGACCAGGTGGCGCGCGACCGTGTACATCCACGAGCGCGTGGATTCCGGATCGTCGGAGAGGATGCGCGGCGTCCGCCACGCGCGGAGCAGAGTCTCCTGGACCACATCGTCCGCCCCCGCGCGGTCGCCGGTGAGGTGCACGACGTAGCGCCAGATCGGCGCCGCGTGCGCGTCGTAGAGCGCGCCGAGACGCGCAGCGTCATCCCGCGGCATCCTCGACCTCCTTCGCGTCCTCCCGGGAGAACACGAGATAGCCCGGCGAGAAGTTCAACTGAACCTCAAGCGACCCGATCCCGTGTCCTGAGTATGGACCTCTTCGAGATCGCCGGGCTCCCCGTGCATCCGCTCATCGTGCACGCGGTCGTCATCCTCGTGCCGCTCACGGCGCTGGCCCTCATCCTGGGCGCGCTCCTGCCCGCCGCGCGGAGGAGACTCGGGATCGTGACGCCGATCGCCGCACTGATCGTGCTGGTGCTCGTGCCGATCACGATGCTGGCCGGCCAAGCGCTGGCGCAGAGCGTCGGTCCGGTGCCCGCGGTCATGCATCACGCCGATCTCGGCGGGCTCCTCTGGCCGTGGACGCTGGCGATGTTCATCGTCGCGACACTGCAGTGGTGCTGGTACCGGTTCGGCGAAGGACCCGGCCGGACGGCCCGCGCGATCCTGGCGGTGCTGGCGGTCGTGAGCGGCGCCGGAAGCACGGTGATGGTCGTGCTCATCGGCGAGGCCGGTGCGCGCGCCGTCTGGGGCGGGTGAACGCGGCGGGCCGGCACCCGGGACGGTCAGTGCGCGTGCACCTCGTCGCCGAGGCGGATGACACCCTCCGGCGACCCGTCCTCGGGAAGGAGCAGGCGTCCGAGAGTCGGCTCGTCCTGGCCGAGCGCACCGGTGAGGGTGGTGAGCACCCGGGCATCGCGCACGCCGGTGTCGGGGTTGGCGTGCGTGGCGAGGCAGCGCACGATCGGGCCCACCGGCCGGAAGGCCATGGCGCCGATGCGCACCTCGCCGGTCCAGTCGAGCTCGTCCCAGGGTCCGACGCCGTCGATGACGATGTTCGAGCGGAAGCGGCGGTCATCGGCGTCCGCCCCGAGCGCCTCGCTCAGCGCGCGCGTGCTCCCCTGGCTGTGCAGTGAGACGTATCCGCGAGCCCGATCCTGGAACCGTGAGGTCGCGCCGTCTCCGACCAGCACGAGCGGGAGCCGACCGGGGCGCTGCAACCGCCGCCCTTCGCGGGTCGAGAGCACGAAGTCGGTGACCGCGGCCACGAGCTCCGCGCGGCCGTCGTCGTCGAGGCCGGCCTCCACGAGCAGCTCTCCCTCGTGCTCGATCCGCATCCGCCTCGACATGTCGTCGTAGCTCGTGCGCAACACGGCCAGCGCCGGGAAGTCCTGAAGAGCGAGGCCCTTCGCCTTCGGCCAGTAGTCCAGCCCGTCGTGCGTCTCCGGCGTCACCGCATCGGCGAAGCGGAACGCGAGCACCCGATCGCCCGCGACCCTCCCGTCGGCCTGCACGGTGAGCGTGTCGACGGACTCAGGACTGAAGCCCTTGATCGGGTGACGGTACAGGGCGACGACATGCGCCATGGAGGGATCCTCTCAGCGGCCCGGATACGTCCGGACACGACGAAGCCCCCGTGGGTCACACGGGGGCGGACGACGGAGCAGGCGGGTCAGGCCTTTTCCAGCTCGTCCTCGTCTTCGTCTGCATATTCGTCGGCCCACTTGTCGACATAGGCGTCTTCGTCCGTCGGGTGACCCAATTCGCGCTCGAGCGCGGAGTAGTTCACCGACGGACTGTACGCCTTGAGTTCGCGGGCGATCTTTGTGTGTTTCGCCTTCTGACGGCCACGGCCCATACGCCAGACCCCCTCACGATTTCAGCTGCGGGCGGCAGGAGCCCGATGCATTTCACGACACCGGCGCGGAGCCGGTAAGAGTAGCATTCAGAATAGCACGCCGGTAAGACCCTCTGGCTGACGCCAGGCTGGTGAAGGGAACGATCTTCATGACCGACAACACCTCCACTCCGTCCGACGAGGTCGCACAGAACGCGGCGCTACAGAAGGCGGTCATCGTCGGACTGCAGCCGGACCAGGATCGGCGCGTGATCGACGAAGCCGTCCGATTCGCGCGGTTGCTGGGCGCGCCGCTGGTCGTGGCCCACGTCGATGTGACGCGGTTCGTGACCTACGAGGACCCCGACGGGTACGTGCACTCCGCCCCGATCGACATCAACTTCGACGCGGGAGCGGCCGAGTTCGAGGCCGTGCAGGCTGCGGCGGCCTCCGTGCTCGACGGCTCGGGACTCACCTGGACCGCCCGGCAGCTCGTCGGCGATCCGGCCCTGGCGATCAAACAGCTCGCATCGAAGCTCGACGCGTCCTTGATCGTGGTCGGCACGCGCAAGCGCGGCATCGGCGAATCGATCAGGGAGTTCTTCACCGGATCGGTCGCCGCCCGGCTCACGCACCGGCAGCACCGTTCCGTGCTGGTCGTTCCCCTCGGCGAGTCCGTGCCGGATACGCAGAAGGAGATCTGGCCGGAGTAGCGGCGAGATCTCCCTCTGCGTCGTCGGTCCCGTTCAGTGCGCCGAGCCGAGCGCACTGAGCGCTCTGGTCACGGCGTGTGCGGCGGCATCCAACCCGTCTTCGAGTTCGCTGACGACGGATGCCGGCAGCACACCGCCCTTGGCGACATGCGTGCGCAGGTCGGTCCGCACCCGCGCGCGGAAGGCGTTGACCACGGCATCCGCCCGGTGCAGCTCTTCACGGCTGATGATGCGGGCGTCGTCAGATGCCGGTCGCGGCCGGCTCTTCGCTGCCGATCGCTCGTCGTGCTCGGCTGAGGCGAGGTCGGCACGGAGGCTCTTCATGGCCTCCTGCACGCTCTGGCGCACCTCATTGGCGATGAGCCGCACCGAATCGGTGAGGCCGGCCTCGATGCCTGCGAGGTCGCCTTCGCGGGAGGCGAGCTCGGCGCGTCCGGCATCCGTGATCGAGTAGATCGTCGTGCGACCGTCGACGGTCTTGGACACCAGTCCCTCTTCCTCGAGCTTCGCGAGCCGCGGATAGATGGTGCCGGCGCTGGGCGTGTAGGTGCCGCCGGTGCGGTCGGTGAGGGACTGGATGATGCCGTAGCCGTGCTGGGGCGCCTCGGCGAGCAGCGACAGCAGGTACAGGCGCAGGTCGCCGTGGGAGAAGACCGCGGGACTCATGCTTCCTCCCACTCCGGGTCGTTCTCGATGGACGCGGGAGTGCGGCGCAGGACGGTGACGCCGCCCGAGACCGAGTTCGCGCGCAGGTCGACGAAGCGGCCGGCGAGCTCGCCGGTCGTGCCCGTGAAGTTGCTCGGGCCGGAGGAGCTGCGCTCCACACCGTCGATGAGCAGGCGTCCGCTGAGCGACCGGATGACGTAGTTCGCGGCGAGCGACTCGTCGAGACGCACCGTGGTGCCGCCCGAGACCGAGTTCACCGTGATGGTGTTCACGTCGCCCGCGGCGTCGACCAGCGTCGAGCCGGAGACGATGTCGACCGTCGCCTTGCGGACCGCGCCGGTGACGGCCACATCGCCCGAGACGCTGTTGGCGGTGATCGAGCCGGTGAGTCCGCGCACCTGAACGTCGCCCGAGACCGAGTTGACGTTGAGGTCGCCGATCAGGGTGTCGACGATGATGTCGCCGGAGACGGTGTTGAGGCGGGTGTCGTTGCGAATGCCGGAGACCAGGGCGCCGGCGCTGACGACGCCGAGGTTCAGGGCGATCGAGCGGGGGACCGCGACGCTCACCTCGGCACGCGGGCCGCCGGAGCCGAAGTTGCGGAACACCTCGAGGAAGTTGTCCCAGCCGAGCTGCGGGTGGTCGATCTCGACCTCGCCGTCGTGGGATTCGATACGGAGGTCCTTGGTGGTGACGCCGTGCACCTCGATGCGGATGCCGGGTTCGTCGTGGGCGACGATGTCGACCTGGCCGCCGACGAGACCGACCTTGAGCCGGCTGACGGATTCGATGTCGATGACGCGTTCCTCGCCGGGGGCGATGAGCCACTTCTCGGTCATGTCTGCTTCTCCTGGGTTGTGGGATCGAGATATATCGTGTCTTTAGAGAGTAACACGATATATCTCGATCTTGTCAAGAGTGTCGCCTGATCCGACGCGGCCACCCTCAGGCGAGCGGCGGAGTGTGCCAGATCCGGTCGATGTAATCGCGGATCGAGCGATCGGATGAGAAGAAGCCGGTGCGGGCGACGTTGACGATGGCGGAGCGGTTCCAGGCCTCTCGATCGACGTACGCGGCATCCACCCTGCGCTGGGCGTCGATGTAGGTCGCGTAGTCGGCGAGCACCATGAAGCGGTCCTCGTAGAGCAGGTTCGACACGACGGGTTCGAACACCGTGCGGTCGCCTCCCGAGAAGGCGCCGGAGGCGATGAGGTCGATCGCTCGTCGCAGGCTCGCGTCGGCGTGATAGAACTCATCGGGTCGGTAACCGCGCGTGCTCAGGGTCTCGACCTCGGGCTCGCTCATGCCGAAGAGGAAGAAGTTGTCGTCGCCGACGAGCTCGCGGATCTCGACGTTCGCGCCGTCGTCCGTACCGACGGTGAGGGCGCCGTTCAGGGCGAACTTCATGTTCCCCGTGCCCGAAGCCTCCTTGCCCGCGAGAGAGATCTGCTCCGACAGATCCGCCGCCGGGATCACGCCTTCTGCGAGCGTCACGTTGTAGTTGGGTGGGAAGACGACCTTCAATGCTCCCTCGAGGCGCGGATCGTTGTTGACGACCTCACCGACGGCGTTGATCAGATGGATGATGCGCTTCGCCATCGTGTACCCCGGTGCCGCCTTGGCGCCGAAGATCACGGTGCGCGGCACGATGTCGGATGCCGCGACGGCTCCGGAGACCACGCCCTCGAAGGTCGTGACGACGTGCAGAACCTTCAGCAGCTGCCTCTTGTACTCGTGCAGGCGCTTGACCATGACATCGAGCATGTGACCGTCACTGATCTCGACTCCGTCCCGCTCGCGCAGGACCTGGCTCAGGCGGCGCTTGTTCGACGCCTTCACCCGAGCGAACGCGGCGCGGAACTCCGCATCCTCCGCGAACGGCTCGAGCTCGCGGAGGCGTTCGAGGTCGGTCGTCCACCCATCGCCGATGGCAGCGGTGATCAACTCGGAGAGCTCGGGGTTCGCCAGGCGCAGGAAGCGGCGCGGGGTGACGCCGTTCGTGACGTTGGTGAACTTGCCGGGGAAGAACGCGTCGAAATCGCTGAGCACCTTCTCGCGCAGAAGCTGCGAGTGGAGTTCCGCGACCCCGTTGACCTTGGCGCCCGCAACGGTCGCGAGGTAGGCCATCCGCACGGATCGCTCCGGATGCTCGGAGATGATCGACATGTCGCGCAGCAGCATCTCGTCGTCGCCGTGGCGTTCCCGAACCTCCACGAGGAACTCGTCGTTGATGCGGTAGATGATCTCCAGGTGGCGCGGGAGCAGCCGCCCCATCAGCTCGACGGACCACACCTCCAGCGCCTCGGGGAGCAGCGTGTGGCAGGTGTAGGCGAAGCACTGACGGGTGATCGCCCATGCGGCATCCCATTCGAGGTGGCGCTCGTCGATGAGAACGCGCATGAATTCGGGCACGGCGATCACGGGATGGGTGTCGTTGAGCTGGAAGATGACACGCTCAGGCAGGTCCGTGAGCTCGAAGCCGTCGGCGAGCATGTTCTCGAGGAAGTCGTTGATGGATGCCGCGACGAAGAAGTACTGCTGCTGCAGCCGCAGTTCCTTGCCCTGCGGAGTCGAGTCCTCGGGGTACAGCACCTTCGAGATGTTCTCGGCGAAGGTCTGCGCCCGCACGGCCTCTTCATAGTCACCGGAGTTGAAGATGCGCAGATCGAACGCGCTGGTGGCGACCGCGCTCCAGAGCCGCAGAGTGTTGACGCGGCCGTTCTGGAAGCCGGGAACCATGTAGTTGTAGGGCACTGCCTGCACGTTCCACGCGGGGACCCAGCGGCTGCGGAGCACACCCTCATCGTCGTACTTCTCGGTGTGACCGCCGAAAGCGATGGTCTGCGAATCCTCTGGTCGCGCGAACTCCCAGGGCGAGCCCAGCGTGAGCCAGGCGTCCGGCTGCTCCACCTGCTGACCGTCGACGAACGTCTGCCGGAAGATGCCGTACTCGTAGCGGATGCCGTAGCCGATGCTCGGCACCGCCATCGTGGCCAACGAGTCGATGAAGCATGCGGCGAGACGGCCGAGTCCGCCGTTTCCGAGGCCGGGTTCGACCTCGTGGGCGCGGAGTTCATCGAGCGAGACACCGCACGAGGCCAGGGCTTCCTCGGCGACCTTCGCGAGGTCGGCCGCCAGCAGGTTGTTGTCGAGCTGTCGGCCGAGCAGGTATTCGGCCGACAGGTAGCAGACCGCCTTGGCCTGGGTCTCCTTCTGGCGCCGCAGGTCCTCGAGCCATCGCGCCATCAGATAGTCGCGCACGGTGTGGGCGAGCGCGAAGTAGCGGTCGTTCGCGCTCGAGGCCGACAGGGCGACGCCGCGGTCGAAGTTGAGGTTGTGCAGGAACTGCTTCGCGAAGTCGTCAGGCGTGCTCGGCGGTGCAGTCACGGGGGCGAGGGCGAGGGGATGCGATGCGGTCACCTGACGACGGTACCGAGAACGCGCAGGTTCGGGAGAAAAAGTTGTCGACGTCGACGCGCTGTCGACATCTCCCGAGGGTGTCAGCTCCTCCGCGAGATCGATCGGTCCCAGCTCCGGGCTCCGACGACGAGGATGCGGCCGTCGGAGAACGCGGGGGTGAGGAAGAGCGCATGCAGGAGGAACCAGAAGTGCAGCATCAGGTGCGGCGCGACGAGCCACAGCACCACGCCGATCGCCGTGCAGAGCAGAGGGCCGGCGAGCGCGCTGAGGAAGGCGTCTCGGCCGCGGATCGACCCGTGCGGCCGGACGGAGATCCGCAGCAGCGTGCGTTCCAGTGTGATCGCGGTCACGCCGGGCGCCCGCTGCAGCACCACGGCATGCCCCAGCTCATGGATCGCGAACGACGCGCACAGCCCGAAGACGTAGTGCACGCCGACAGCCCGCAGCGCGCCGAGGATTCCCGGCTGATCGAAGACGATGGCCACCGCCGTCGCCGCGGCCATCGATGCGCCGAAGACGAGATGCATCGGCCAGGCGGCGAGCGCCAGCCAGCGGAGCACCGCGCGAGCACGGAGTCCGCTGACCGTCGTCGACCACGTCACTCGGCGTCGACCACGTCACTCGGCGTCGCCCGCATCAGCCGGCGTCGGCCGCATCACTCGGCGTCGGCGAGGAGCTGGTTCCGCCGTGCGCGCAGTTGGTCGTGCACGACCATGACGGCGAGGAGGAACAGGGTGATCGCGACGACCGACAGGACGAGCGGGAGGGCGTCGGCCAGACCCACTCCCAGCTGGGTGGTGCCCTGCGGCGTCTGCTCGACCTCGACGAACACGGCGCCGAAGTAGCCGAGGCGCCGGCCTTCGGCGGAACCCGCCGAGAACATGAGCCAGATCGCCGTGATGACGGCAGCGCCGACCGTGGCGACGAGCGCGGCCACGAGGCTTCCGATGAACCTAAACAACCACTTCATGACGTTCGATCCTTTCGATCTTCTGCATCCCGATGGCGGAGAGTGCGGCGGCGCCGGCGGTGACGACCAGGAGCATCACCGTGCTGAACCAGGTGGGCAGGCCGAGCAGGCTGGCGCCGAGGAGGAGGGTTCCGGTGACGAGGGCGGCGACGGCGACGCCGACGACCACGGAGAACGGGTTGCCCTTCTCCGGCGGGAACGCGATGCCGGCGAGGGTGAGGACGACCGTGTTCGACGCGCAGAACCCGATCACCATGAGGATCTCGCCCCACCCGATCCCGGTGAGGGCCGAGAGGATGCCGGCCGGAACGGCGCACACGAGGAGCGCGAGCAGTTGCGGGCCGAGCACGAGCAGATAACGCCGCACCGGGCCGTGACGACGGGGTCCGCAGGCCCGCAGCGGCTCGGTCGACACGTAGGCGTACACGCCCTGGATCGTGACCGCGATCAAGAGGAAGGGCGGGAGGCGGATGTCGGCGACGAACAGCGCGTACGAACCCGCGAACACGAGACCGGCGACGGTGAGGGTCTCGATGGCCCGGATGTGCGCGAGGACGTAGGCGCCGAACTCCGACGACCCGAGCACCCGCGGGGCGCGGGCGAAGCGTCGGGTCGGGTCGAACTGGCGCGGGGTCGCGGAGCAGACGAGCACGACGAGAAGGGCGACCGCGACGAGCCCCGCGCCCACCGCCGCGAGGAGGCCGTGTGCGGCGGCGAGGTCGGCGAAGAGCAGCTGCGGTGCGAAGTACTCGTCTTCTCCGATGGCGGCGAAGAGCACGCGCTCCGATTGGCCCGAGACGGCGACCGCGAGGGCGATGAGCGTGCCCGCGAGCACCACCGGCACCAGGAAGGCGCGCAGCCGTGCCAGCCGGAACTGCAGGAGGATCCGCTCGAGCAGCAGGTAGTAGACACTGGCCAGGAGGTACGAGACGCCGGTCGGCAGCACGAGGCACGCGACGACGTCGTCCAGCATCCCGATGCCGCCGAGCGAGAGCGCGCCGGCGACGAGCGCGCCGAGGATGACCGTGACCCCGACGCCGACGAGCATCGCCTCGAAGAGCATGAACCCGAGGGCGCGCGCCCGGTTGGTGAGCGGGAAGCCGAACGTGAGCTCGACGAGATCGCTCGACTTCATGAAGAGGACGCGCACGACGGTGAAGATCGCGAGCACCCACATCGGGACCGCCGTCCCCGCGACGCGCAGCAGCGGCACGAGCAGCGCGGGATCGTCGATGAGCTGACGGAGGGTGACGATGCCGAACGCGCAGAACGCCGCGAACGCGAGGAGTGCTGCGCCGGCGAGACCCCAGCGGACCACGGCGAGCCGGAGCGCCCCTCGACGCAGGATGCGGCGCACGAGGAAGAGCGACAGGAATCCGGTCAGCGTGAGGACGGATTTCACGCGACGCCTCGCGACGAGCTGATGGCGCGCTTGACGAGGTCGTCGACGGAGCCGAATTCGTCGTGCACGCGGCGCAGCGGCAGATCGTAGGCGAGCTCGCCGCGGCAGAGCACGACGATGCGGTCGCACACCGCCTCAAGCAGGCGGAAGTCGTGGCTGCACAGCAGCAGGGCGTTGCCGTCGCCCAGGTCGCGCACGTCGCGCTCGAACTCGTACAGCGCATCGACGTCGACGCCGTTCAGGGTCTCGTCGATGATCGTCAGCGGACGCCGCAGCAGCAGGCTCGAGATGAGCTGCACCTTCTTGCGCATGCCGTGCGAGTAGTCCTCGATGAGACCGAACTGCCGCGCCTCCATCTGGTAGCGGGCGAACAGGTCGTCCAGCCGCGCGGTGTCGGCCTCCTGTCCGTAGAAGCGGTGCATGAGGTCGACGTATTCGCGACCGGTGAGGAACTGGGGCAGGTAGTCGTTGCTCGCGACGTAGACGACGCTCTCGCGCGACACGCGCTCCTGATGCGATCGGCCGGCGATGCGGATGCTGCCGCGCCGCAGCTGCAGGAGATCGGCGATCAGGCGGATGAGCGTCGATTTGCCGGAGCCGTTCGGACCGACCAGGCCCACCCGCTCTCCCGGCGCGATCGTGAGCGAGAGGTCGCGCAGCACCGGCGTCCGCTTCGCATAGGCGAACTCCACGGCGGAGACATCGAGCAGCATTCGTTTCCTTCCTTCGTGACGGGCGGACCCTCGACGCACCCGTGCGGGTGCGTCGAGGGCTGTGAGCGCTAGATGCACTCGATCCAGACGGACACGCCGCCCTTGTCCCACTTCCAGTTCCCGGTGAAGCGCTTGCCTCCATTCGAGAGGAAGCACCATGCAGCCAAGGACGCGAGGAAAGCGACACCGAACACGAGAAGCACTGCGAGGAGAACGAGCCACCAGCCGTCGAAGCGCAGGAGCGCGTCGTCGAGAGCGTTCTGCACGCGGCTCTTCAGCAGCGTCGGTTCGATCACAGTCATAACGGACATAAATCACCTCCAGACATTCATCAAGAAACTCGATCGTGGCAGGCGCTTCCCACCGAAAGCAACGCATATGAGCGCTATATATCCTCATACGAGGACACTTGACATTGACGTTGCGTCAACTTCTAGGCTGAGAACACCACCGAGGAAGGAGGAGTTCGTGGTTCAGGAAGACTGGTCGATCCAGGAGATCGCGCGGCTCGCGGGCACGACGAGCCGCACGTTGCGGCACTACGACGACATCGGGCTGCTCCCGCCGTCGCGCATCGCCGCGAACGGCTACCGGCACTACGACGCACCCGCGCTCGTGCGACTGCAGCGCATCCTGCTGCTGCGCGAGCTGGGCCTCGGCCTGCCGCAGATCTCCGACGTGCTCGCGAAGGAGCGCGCCGAGGCATCCGCTCTCGAGACCCATCTCGCGCTGCTGCGCGAGGAGCAGGCCAGGCTGGCGCGTCAGATCGCGTCGGTCGAATCCACCATCACCGCATTGAGAGGAGGTGAAGAACTCATGGCAGAGAACATGTTCGACGGCTTCGACCACACCCAGTACAAAGAGGAGGTCGAGGACCGTTGGGGAAAGAAGGCCTACGCCGACGGCGACCGCTGGTGGCGGGGGATGACGGATGCCGAGCGCGCCGAGTGGCAGCAGCGCGTGTCCGATCTCGGACGCGACTGGATCGCCGCCGCGGAGAGCGGTGTCGATCCGGCATCCGCCGACGCTCAGGATCTCGCGCGACGTCACGTCGAGTGGCTGACGGGAGTGCCCGGCACCCCTGCGACCACCCCCGGCGGCGACGTGAAGGCGTACGTCATCGGTCTGGGCGAGATGTACGTCGCCGACCCGCGCTTCGGCGCGAACTACGCGACGTCACACGGCGGCACGCACGGCGCGGAGTTCGTCCGCGACGCGCTCCGCATCTACGCGGACGCGAATCTGTAGCGCCACCCGAGCGGCCCCTTCACGTGCGAACCACCCCGTCGTGGTCGTACTCAAAGGGGCCGCTCGCACGCAAGGGGGTGGCTCGGCGGGGCGAGGTGGGGCGTAGGGTCGGGGCATGAGGCAGCGAACACGGCGGAGCAGCGCTGCGCCGCTGTTCGTGGCCGCCGCCGTCGCGTACACCGCGAACGTCGGGCTGGGCACCGCCGTCGCGACGAAGCTGATCGATACGCGCAACTTCCGGTGGGTGCACCATGCGCTCTACATCGCGACATGCGTGACGACCGCCGCAGCCGCCGTCATCGCCCTGTTCTGGGCGAGACCGCGCCGAGCAAGCCGCCGCGCGGCCCTCGTGCTCCTGCCGGCAGCAGCTCCGCTCGCCGCGATCCCCTCCGTGCGCACGCACAGCCGGCGGCATCCGCTCACCGCCCTCACCGCAGCGCCTTTCATCCTCGCGGGCCTCGTGTGCTCGCTCCGCCCCGCAAACCGGAAGTGACCGCATGGAGCTGCTCGACGCCATCCGCCGCCGCAAGACGACCAACGGGCCATTCCTGCCCGATCCCGTCTCCGAGGAGCATCAGCGCATCCTGCTCGAGGCGGCCGGGCGCGCGCCGTCGCAGCTGAACAGCCAGCCGTGGCGATTCGTCGTCATCGAGAGCCGGGACACGATCGACAAGATCGCGACCATCTCGGGCGAGAGCATGACCGAGGCGATGTCGAACGGCACGTTCTTCGAGCGGTACAAGCCCTACTTCCGCTTCAGTCAGGCCGAGATGGAGGAGAAGCGCAGCGGGATGCTGTTCGACAAGCTCCCCGCTCCGCTACGGCCCTTCACGGGCCAGGTGTTCACCAAGCGCGGGCAGACGCTCATGAACGCTCTCGGGGTGCCGAAGACCCTGGGCGCCGAGAACCGCAAGCTCGTCGCGGGCTCCCCGCTGCTGCTGGGAGTCATGCTCGACCGCAGCGAGTACCGGCCGGGACAGCTCTCGTCGTTCTACTCGGTGTTCAGCATGGGTGCGGCGATGGAGAACATCTGGCTCACCACGGTCGAGCTCGGGATGGGCATCCAGTTCATCTCGTTCCCCATGGAGGTGCCGGGCCGCTGGGACGAGATCGTGCAGCTCCTGCACGTGCCCGACGACCTCGAGCTCATGGCCGTGTACCGGCTCGGCTACGTGCCGCCCGAGCAGCGCCGTCCGGCCATCGACTGGTCGAGCAGTCAGCGCAAGCTCGCCTCGCAGTACGTGTTCCGGGAGAGCTGCGAGACGCCCCAGCAGGGATGGGACGACGTGCAGCAGCTCCGGCACGAGAGCTGAGGGGCCTCAGCCGCCGGTTCTCGGCAGGTTCTTCAGGTCCTTGAGCGCCGGGCCTTCGATGCGGGTGCCGTCGGCGGCGAAGCGGGAGGCGTGCAGCGGGCAGTCCCAGCTGCATTCGGCGTCGTTCCAGGCCAGGACGCCGCCGAGGTGCGGGCACACCGCCGAGACCGCGCGGGTGACGCCGTCGACGGTCGACACCCCGACCGGGAGCCCGGCGCGGTTGGCCACCACGCCCTGGCCCTCCGCGGGCTGGGGGACCGGCACCGCCCGGGTCTCGGCCTCGACCCACCCGGTGGTGGCCGCGGCGGCCACCTTAGCGCCTTCGACGGCGCCCTCGACGAGATCCGCGGGCACGGTCAGCCGGGTGCTGATCGCGGTCATCCACTGCGGTCGGTCGTGCCGACTCGTGCCGAGGATCTCGTCGGTCAGCCGCAGGGCGGCGGCCGGAGCGTTCGACAGGCCCCACTTCGCATAGCCGGTGGCGAAGCGGATGGCGCCGAGGCCTCGGGGCATCGCCCCGACGAACGGGATCTCGTTGTGCGACGTGTAGTCCTGTGCGGACCAGCGGTGGGTCTCCTCCGCGCCGGGGAAGTGCTGCGCGGTCCACGAGACCAGGTCGTCGACCGCCGCGCGCTCGCTGTCGGAGCGCCCCACCGGATGCCCGTTGCCGCCGACGACCAGCTGGGCCGTGCTGCCGGGACCGTCGGCATCCGACACCGGACGGATCGAGCGCGTCGGCCCGTCGACCGAGAGGAAGGTGCTGTTGAGCACCTCACCGGGAACGCGGAACGAGACGCAGTACGACCGCATCCCGCTCGTCTTGGTGAAGTACAGCCCGCGGTCGAGGATGGCGCTGCCGGTGGCGAGCACGATGTGCTCACCGAACACGGGCCCCTCCGTCGTCTCGACGCGGGATGACGGCAGCACGTGGGCGCCGGTGGCGCGGATGCCGGTGTGCAGGGTGCCGCCCTCTTCGAGGAATTCGCGGGCGAGAGCCTGCGTCACCGTCACCGGGTCGATCGTGACCTGGTCGTCGAGGGCGACGGCACCGGAGATCGGGAACGGCATCGTGCTCAGATCGCCGGGTGCCAGCATCCGCGTGTCCAGGCCCGCTTCGCGGGCGGCCGCGTGCTGCTCGCGCACGGTCTCGAGGCCATTCGGGGTCTGCGCGTAGGAGTGGTCGGTGCGCCAGGTGTAGGGAACGCCCGCGTGGTCGGCGAACGCGAGCAGCCAGTCCATGCCCTCGCGGTTGGCGTCGACGTAGGCGCGCACGAGCGCGGCCGGGTGATGACGGCGGATCTCGGCGAGTCGCTTGCCCTGGAGGAGGGAGAGCTTGCCGGTGTTCCCGCCGGTGGCGAGCTCGGCGACCTCCCCGGCCTCGATCACGACCACGTCGAGACCGGCGCGAGTCAGCATCACCGCGGTCGTGAGACCGGTGATGCCGGCTCCGACGATGACGACGTCATGCTGAGTACCCGCCTCGAAGGGCGAACCGAGGGGGAGGGACGCGTCGATCTTCCAGAGCGGATTCATGGGGCCAGTCAACGCCCTCCGGAGCGCGACTCACACTGCCTTGACTTTCGCGTCGTCCGCTGCCATCTCCGGCGGCGGGCAGCGGCGGCTACAGTGGCGGACGTGACTCTTCGCCGCGTTCTGCTCGTCGCCCTGGGCGGCACGATCGGAACGGCGGCTCGACTCGGCCTCGGACTCGCCCTCCCGGAGGCGGGCGGGTTCCCGGTCGCGATCCTTCTCGCGAACCTGCTCGGCGCGCTGCTGATCGGCGTGCTCGCCGCACGGCTTCCCGCATCCGCCGATGTCCGGGTGCTGCTCGGCACCGGAGTCCTCGGCGGATTCACCACCTACAGCGCGTTCATGACCGGAACGCTCGCACTGTGGACGGAGGCGCCGATCCTCGCCGCCGCCTACGCCGCCGGCAGCCTGGCGCTCGGGCTCGCGGCCGCCGCGCTCGGCCTGCGACTCGGGCGCCCGCGGCGCGCATCGGACGCGGCATCGTGAGTCCGCTCCTGTTCTTCGCCGCCGCGCTCGCCGGAGGGCTCGGCGCCGTGCTGCGGTATCTGGTCGACCACGGCGTCGCCCGGTTCGCCGGACGCGGGTTCCCGTGGGGGATCGTGCTGGTGAATATCACCGGCTCCTTCGCCCTCGGGCTCGTGACGACCGCGCTGCCCGATGCCGCCTTCATCCTCGGCGCCGGTCTGCTCGGCGGCTACACGACCTTCAGCACGGCCATGCTCGACACCGTCGCCCTGTGGCGCGACGGCGAACGCCCGGCATCCGCCTTCCACGCGATCGGCATGCTGCTGCTCGGGCTGACCGCGGCCGGGCTGGGGCTCGCGCTCGGCGCCCTCGTCTGAGGCCGGGCGCGGCTCCCAGCGTCCTCCCATCGCGGAAATGTACAAATGTACATGTACGGATGTCCAGGGGGTCAGGCATGGCGGAGAGCACGCGTCGACGACGTGACCCCGAAGCGCGCCGCCGCGAGATCGTCGCGGCCGCCGCGGAGCTGATCGTCGAGGTCGGCGTCGACGGCGTCACGCATCGCCTGGTCGCCTCTCGCGCGGGGGTGCCGCTCGGTGCCACGACCCAGTACTTCGACACGCTCGACGACCTGCGCACCGCCGCCCTCCGCGCGCTCGCCGACGAGGTCGACGCCCGACTCGACGGCGTGCGCATCGCGCTCGCTCAGCGCGGCGTCAGCCCCGCCGTGATCGCCGACCTGATCGCCGAGGGACTCGACGACGCCCGTGCCGTCAAGGCCGACCGAGCTGTCGTCACCGCGGCCGTCCACGACCCCCGTCTGCGCAAGCTCGCTCGGCACCTCTCCGAGCAGCTGGTGTCGTTCCTCGAACCCGCCTACGGACACGACCGCGCGACGGCCGCGATGATCTTCATCGACGGCGTCATGTGGAGCACGCAGATCCGCGACACCGCCCTCGACCGTCCCTTCATCGAGACCGTGCTCACCCAACTCCTCGGCATGCCCGAGACTGATACCACCCCCGGTCGCACCGCAGCGCCGTCCGCACCCTGAACCGAGGAATCCGCCGTGTCGAATCTCGCCGTCCTGAGCCTGAAGAACCGGGCGCTCATCGCCCTCATCACGATCGTCGCCGCGGTGTTCGGCGGTCTCGCCCTGACCAACCTCAAGCAGGAGCTCATCCCCTCGCTCGAGCTGCCGAACCTCATCGTCTCGACCAGCTACCCCGGCGCGTCGCCGGAGGTCGTCGAGAACGACGTCTCGACGCCCGTCGAGGCCGCGATCCAGGGCGTTCCGGGGCTCGAGGGGACGACGGCGACGAGCACGACCAACGCCTCGATCGTGCAGGCGACCTTCGCCTACGGCACGAACCTCGCGACCGCCGAGCAGAAGATCCAGCAGGCGATCAACCGCATCTCGGGGCAGCTGCCCGAGGACGTCAGTCCGCAGGTCCTCGCGGTGTCGATCGACGACTTCCCCGTGATCCAGGTCGCGGTCACCGGATTCGAGGATGCCGAGAACGCCCAGGCCGAGCTCGAGAACCTCGCGATCCCCGACCTCGAAGACGTCGACGGCGTCAACGCTGCGCAGATCATCGGCGGCGTCGGTCAGCGCATCACGATCACTCCCGACGTCGCCAGGCTCGCCGCCGAAGGGCAAAGCACCCAGGCCATCACCTCGGCGCTGCAGCAGAACGGCACGCTCTTCCCCGGGGGCGACATCACGGCGGACGGCCAGACCCTCACCGTCCAGACCGGGGCGAAGATCGCCTCCGTCGACGAGCTCGCCGCCCTGCCTCTGGTCGGAACGACGCTGACCATCGGCGACGTGGCGACCGTCGCCCAGGAGTCCGACCCCGTCTCGTCCATCTCGCGCGTCGACGGCAAGGACGCGCTCTCCATCTCGATCACGAAGCTCCCGGCCGCGAACACCGTCGAGGTGTCGCAGGGCGTGATCGCGGCGCTCGACGAGATCGGCGACGCCTTCCCGGACGCGAAGTTCACGGTCATCTTCGACCAGGCGCCGTTCATCGTGCAGTCCATCGAGAGCCTCGCGACCGAGGGTCTGCTCGGCCTGGCGTTCGCGGTGATCGTCATCCTGGTGTTCCTGCTGTCGATCCGCTCCACGCTGGTGACGGCGATCTCGATCCCGACGTCCGTGCTCATCACGTTCATCGGGCTGCAGGCGTTCGGCTACTCGCTGAACATCCTGACCCTCGGTGCTCTGACGATCGCCATCGGGCGCGTGGTCGACGACTCCATCGTCGTGATCGAGAACATCAAACGCCACTACGTCGGCGATGCCGACAAGGGCGACGCGATCCGGCTCGCCGTGCGCGAGGTCGCGATGGCGGTCACGGCATCCACCATCACCACGGTCGCGGTGTTCCTCCCGATCGTGTTCGTCGGAGACATGGTCGGCGAGCTGTTCCGTCCGTTCGCCGTCACCGTCGCCATCGCGATGATCGCCTCGCTGCTCGTCTCGCTGACGATCGTGCCGGTGCTCGCGTACTGGTTCCTGCGCCCCGGCAAGCCGCTGCTCGACGAGAACGGCGTGGCGATCGACCCCGAGCATGAAGACGCGCCGCCCACGTGGCTGCAGCGCCGGTACCGGCCCATCCTGGGGTGGACGCTCAAGCACTCCGGTGTCACGGTGATCATCGCCGTCGTCGTCCTCGGTGGCACACTCGCCGCTTACCCGCTGATGAAGCAGAACTTCCTCGGCGACTCCGGCCAGAACACCATGACGGTGACGCAGGATCTCGGCCCCACCGCCAGCCTCGAAGCCAAGTCGACCGCTGCGGTCGCCGTCGAGGACGCGCTGCTCGGCATCGACGGCATCGAGCACGTGCAGGCCTCGATCGGCTCGAGCGGCTCGGCCCTGCGTGATGCCTTCTCCGGCGGAGCGGGCGTCACCTACTCGGTCCTGACCGACGGGGATGCCGACCAGGAGAAGCTGCGCGCCGACGTGCAGGACGCGATCGACGGACTCGGCGACGACGTCGGAGACGTGTCCGTCGCGGCATCCGCCGGCTTCGGCTCGAGCGACATCGAGATCTCCGTCTCGGCGTCGAACGCCGACGACCTGCAGACCGCGACGACCTCGGTGCTCGACGAGCTCGACGGGCGCGACGGGATCGGTCAGGTCACCGACAACCTCGCCGCATCGCTGCCCTACATCGCGGTCGTGGTCGACCGCGAGGCCGCCGCGCAGCGTGGGCTCTCCGAGGTCGCGGTCGGATCGATCGTGTCGAGCACCATGCGCCCGACCCAGGCCGGATCCGTCGAGATCGACGACACCGCGCTGACGATCTACCTCGTGACCCCCGAGCCGCCGACCACAGTCGACGCGCTCAAGGCCCTCGCGATCCCGACGCCGCTCGGCATCGTGGAGCTGCAGGACATCGCGACCGTCGAGGAGCGCAACGGCCCCACCTCGATCACCACCGAGCAGGGGCGCCGCACGTCGACGATCACCGTGCCGCCGGCATCCGACAATCTCGCCGTCGCGACGGCGTCGGTGAACACCGCCCTCGCGGCCGTCGAGCTGCCCGACGGCGCTTCGGCCGAGGTCGGCGGTGTCGCCTCGCAGCAGGCCGACTCGTTCTCGCAGCTCGGCCTCGCGATGCTCGCCGCGATCCTCATCGTGTACGTGGTGATGGTGGCGACGTTCAAGTCGCTGCGCCAGCCGCTGCTGCTGCTCGTCTCGGTGCCGTTCGCGGCGACCGGTGCGATCCTGCTGCAGATCGTCACGGGCGTGCCGCTCGGCGTCGCCTCGCTGATCGGCGTGCTGATGCTCATCGGCATCGTCGTGACGAACGCGATCGTGCTGATCGACCTCGTCAACCAGTACCGGCAGAAGGGTCTGTCGACAGTGGATGCCGTGAAGGCCGGTGGCGAGAAGCGTCTGCGGCCGATCCTCATGACGGCGCTCGCGACGATCCTCGCGCTCACCCCGATGGCGCTCGGCATCACCGGGCACGGCGGCTTCATCTCGCAGCCGCTGGCCATCGTCGTGATCGGCGGACTGCTGTCCTCGACCGTGCTGACCCTGATCGTGCTGCCGACGCTCTACAACCTCGTCGAAGGTGCCAAGGAGCGCCGTCGGGCCCGCAGGGGTGGCGGGGCGGATGCCGCGGGCACGGGTTCCGATTCGGATGCGCCGACCGAGCATGAGGCCCCGACTGCGGCCGAGCCGGCGCGGGACGCGGTCACGGTCGATGCATCCGGCCTCCCCGACGTGTCGCACCTGACCCGCCGCGAGCTGCGCGACCGCGGGCTGGTCTGACCCCGGCGTTCGAATCGCGCGACTGGTCGCATTCACGGCCGGAAAGCGACCAGTTGAGCGATTCGAACGCTGCCACTCAGTCCAGCGTGATGCCCCAGCGCAGCGTCCAGGACTCGTCGGGGGCGAGACGACGGATGCCGAGGCCGCTGTTCAGCGCATCGGCGGGGGCGGTCATCGGCTCGATCGCGAGCGCGAGGTCGTGGCCCGGGTACTTGTCGGTCGTGAACACCTGCACGTAGTCGAAGCCCTCGCCCTGCCACACCGTGAGGCGGCGACCGTCGGGTGCGGTGAGCGTGTGCCGCACCAGCCCGTCGTCGTCGCGGGCGAGGTCGGTGAACCCGGTGTCGAGCGACGCGTCGCCCAGACGGATGCCGTCGCGCAGGGCCGCGTCGGCCGGACGGGTGCCGGTGGGCAGCATCCGTTCGTCGGTGTCGAACATCGTCGCGGCGGGGACGCGCAGCACCAGGTCGTGCGGGTCGACGTCGCCGATCGTGACGAAGGGATGCGTGCCGAGGGCGACGGGTGCAGGCTCGGACGACCGGTTCGCGAGCACGTGGATGACGTCGATGCCCGTCTCGGTGAGCAGATAGGTGACCGAGGTCTCGATCTGGTACGGGTACCCGGTCTGCGGCACGATCGTGGCGCTGAGCGTCGCCGCGGCATCCGTCTGGTCGATGTCGTACGCGACGAAGCGGAGCAGTCCATGGCTGGCGTTGGTGAACTTCGGCTCGGTGATCGCGAGCTGGCGGGCGGTGCCGTCGTCGTCCCAGAGTCCGTCGCGCACCCGGTTCGGCCAAGGGGCGAGGACGACGCCGGAGCACGACGGCGTCGGGATGTCGAGCGGATAGGTCGGCACGAGATCGACGCCGCCGATGCGGAGAGAGCGGAGCGAGGCGCCGACCTGCGCGATCTGGGCGGTCACATCGCCGAATCGGAGGTCGACCTGGGTGCCGGTGGGAGATGCGGAGTTCACCCCGCCATCGTATGGCGCGGATGACTCTCCCAGGCGGGACCGCTAGACTCGTTCGGTCGGCTTCGGACACCCGCGCAGAGCGCGGACGTTTTTGTGTAAGAAGTGTGAGTCCAGGGGCCGATGGTGAGCGTCGCTCGACGCAAATCAACCATCACATGAATGGCCCCGGCCGCTGACAGTCCGGAACCCGAGCTTCATCTCTATGGGAAGCACTGGGTGCTCGCGCGTGCGCGCAGCGCTGTTCTCGTGCGAGAACTCAGAAGGACAGACCTGCAATGCCCAAGAACAAGAAGCCCCGTGGCGGACGCCCCGCTGCCAACTTCGAGCCGCGCTACGGCGCCAAGAAGACGTCTTTCCACGACCGTCACACCGGTGGTGCCGCTCGTGACGGCGCGCGCCCCGAGCGCGGGGGCCGCGCGGATGCCGGCGAGCGTCGCAGTGCGCCCGCTGCCGGCGGCTACGACCGTCGTCCCGGCAGCCGCAGTGCCGGCCACCGCGGCTACCGTCCCGCCGAGGAGACCGGTGCGCCGAAGCAGCGCTGGAACGCGCAGGAGCGCGCCGGACGCGATGAGGCCCGCGGCATCCGCAACCGCGCCGAGTCCGGTCGCCGTGAGGCGCCGCACCACCGCGGAGACGAGCGTCGCCCCACCGGTCCCGGCACGTACCGCGACGAGCGGGGCGGCCAGCGGTTCGACCGCGACGAGCGTCCGCGCCGCGACGACCGCGGCGCGGGAACGCAGCGTCAGGGCTTCCGCGACAACGATCACCGCGATGGCGGACGTCCGGTCCGCGACGACCGTCGAGGCCAGCGCCCCACCGGTCCCGGCAGCTACCGCGACGAGCGGGGCGGGCAGCGGTTCGACCGCGATGAGCGCCCGCGCCGTGACGACGAGCGTCCGGCCCGCTCCTTCGACGCCGACCGTGCGCGTCGTGCGTTCGACCGCGACCGCACCCAGCGTTCGTTCGAGGGTGGTCGCGATCAGCGGTCCCGTCCGTCGACCGGTGGCGCCTACCGCACCGAGCGTGCGCGTCCGCTGACCTCCGACACCCGGGGGCGTCCGGCGCGCAACGAGCGTCCGAGCCGCAACGACTGGAATGCGACGAGCCGTCCCGAGTCGACCGGCGCGAAGTTCGCACCGGGCGAAGACGTCGTGCACGAGCGTCTCGAGGCGAAGTCCGTCGCGGCCGTCGAGGTCGATGGCGTGACCTTCGGCGACCTCGGTCTCGGCTCGAACATCGTCGAGACGCTCGCCGGACTCGGCGCGGCATCGCCGTTCGCCATCCAGGCCGCCAGCATCCCGGCTGTGCTCGAGGGCCGCGACGTCCTCGCCCGCGGCCGCACCGGCTCCGGCAAGACCATCGCCTTCGGTGCGCCGCTCGTCGAGCGCGTGCTGCAGTCGCAGGCCGGCAAGCGCCGCGAGTTCGGACGGTCGCCGCGCGCGATCATCCTCGCCCCGACGCGCGAGCTCGCGCTGCAGATCGACCGCACGATCCAGCCGATCGCCCGCAGCGTCGGCCTCTTCACGACGCAGATCTACGGCGGCGTGCCGCAGGGCCGTCAGGTCGGTGCGCTCAAGAAGGGCGTCGACATCGTCATCGGCACGCCCGGTCGCGTCGAGGACCTGATCAACCAGGGCAAGCTCGACCTCTCGGACTGCCGCATCGCGGTGCTCGACGAGGCCGACCACATGTGCGAGCTCGGGTTCGTCGAGCCCGTGCAGCGGATCCTGCGTCACACGGCCGACGGCAGCCAGAAGCTGCTGTTCTCGGCGACGCTCGACCGCGAGGTCGCCGCTCTCGTCGACGAGTTCCTCATCGACCCGGCCGTCTTCGAGGTCGCCGGCGAAGACCAGGGATCCAGCCAGATCGAGCACCGCGTGCTCGTGATCGAGCACCGCGACAAGGCCGACATCCTCACGTCGCTCGTCGACCGCGCCGGCAAGACCCTCGTCTTCGCCCGCACGCGCGCCTACGCCGACATGCTGGCCGAGCAGTTCGACGATGCCGGCATCCCGGCCGTCTCGCTGCACGGCGACCTGAACCAGGCCAAGCGCACACGCAACCTGGAGCGCTTGACCTCGGGTCGCGTGAACGTGCTCGTCGCCACGGATGTCGCCGCCCGCGGCATCCACGTCGACGACATCGACCTGGTCGTGCAGGCCGACGCTCCCGACGAGTACAAGACGTACCTGCACCGTTCCGGCCGCACCGGTCGCGCCGGTCGTTCGGGTCGTGTCGTCACGCTGATCACGCGTCAGCGCCAGCGCCGCATGACCGAGCTGCTCGACCGGGCCGAGATCGACGCCCCGTTCGAGAACGCGCGTCTCGATGACGACATCATCGAGGAGATCGCCGGTCGCGTGCCGACCGCGGCCGCCCTCACGAGCTGATTCGCCCCGCGAGAGGCCCCGTCACCGCTTCGGCGGGGCGGGCCTCTGTCGGTGCGCGTGGCGGAGGGGATCGGCAATGCGGAGGACGAATTCGGCGATACGGCCCCTCCGGAGCGCCGATCTCCTCCGAAGCGCCTGCGCAGGGCGACCGGGGATCAGGCGAGTTCGTGCTCGTGGATGCTCGAGGTGAGGCTCGTGCCGTTGAGGTCGAGGTACGCGACCTGCTCGGTGACCGTCAGTGTGAGGGTGTTGCGGCGCTCGATCAGTGCGGCGGCCGCGTCGATGAAGCCCGGGTCGAAGCTGTACACGCGGATCGCGTCCGATCGGTGGATCTTCTTCCCCGCCCACGGCGCCATGACCTTCGCCGGATCGCGGTGGGTGTAGACGACCGTGCGCTCGGCGAGGCGGCTGCCGTAGTGCAGGCGCTCGGCATCCGGAGCGCCGATCTCGATCCAGGCCATGATCGCCCCGGTCATGTCGCGCACGATCACGGCGGGCTCCTCCGTCGAGGAGATGCCGTCGCCGAACGCGATCCCCTCCGCGTGCTCGAGCCCGTGAGCCAGCACGCGGGTGATCATGTAGGCGTCGGTCTCGGACGGATGCCGCGCGACGCGCAGCGCGTAGTCCTCGTAGACGCCCCGGTCGGTGTCGGCCAGCTGGACGTCGAACGTGTGCATTGTGGAGCCGATAGCCATAACTGTCGAGCCTACGGGGCTTCGGCTCGGCCGCTCGTCAGAAGAGCATCGGCTGCGCGGGGGGTGCCGAGCTCGAACCCGTCGTCCGGAACGTGACGGGCGCGCTCGGGCGCCCCGTGCTCTGCACGGCTCCTTGGCGCCAGATCGACTCGACGTGCCCCTGACCGGGACGGACTCCGCGCTGCGGGTAGTCGTCTTCATGCCGGCCGTCGAGCCCGTGCATGCGGATCAGCGGACGCGCCCGCTTGGCGAGCCACTGCCGGTAGGCCTTCGGAGCCTCGGCGGAGGCACCCGGATACAGTCCGCGGTACGACGACACGAGATCGGGGCGGGCCTTCTCGAGCCACTGGAAGAACCACGACTTCACACCGGGGCGCAGGTGCAGTGCGCCGTAGATCACGGTGCGCGCACCGGTCGCCTTGATGCGCGTGAGGGCGTCGTCGATGGCCGCGACGGAGTCGGTCATGTGCGGCATGATCGGCATCAGGAAGACCGTCACCCGGAACCCGGCATCCGCCAGAGCGCGCACGGTGTCGAGCCGGGCCTGGGTCGTCGGGGCCCCGGGCTCGATCGACTTCTGCAGCTCGTCGTCGTACATCGCGATCGACATCTGCACGTCGACGGGAACGCGCTCGGCGGCCTTCACGAGCAGCGGGATGTCGCGCCGGATCAGCGTGCCCTTCGTGAGGATCGACAGGGGAGTGCCGGATGCCGCGAGCGCCTCGATGATCCCCGGCATCAGCTTGTAACGCCCCTCGGCACGCTGGTATGGATCGGTGTTGGTGCCGAGCGCGACGGTCTCGTGCTGCCAGCTGCCCTTGCGCAGCTCCTTCTCGAGCACGTCCACCACGTTGACCTTGACGACGATCTGCGAATCGAAGTCGGCCCCTCCGTCGAGGTCGAGGTACTCGTGGGTGCCCCGGGCGAAGCAGTACAGGCAGGCATGCGAACATCCCCGGTAGGGGTTGATCGTCCACGCGAAGGGCATGCGTGATGCGCCGGGAACATGATTCAGTGCGGACTTCGACAGCACCTCGTGGAATGTCATGCCGGCGAACTCGGGAGTGGTCACCGACCGCAGCACGCTCGACCGGTCTTCGAGACCGGGGAGTGCCGCAGCATCCGTCTCTCCGAGTTTCTGTCCCTGCCAGCGCATGCTTCATTCGAACATGCGAACGAACTTAACGCAAGCGAGGTTCGAAGAAAAGAACTAGCCCTGGGTCGGGAGGAACGGGTCCACCAGGGTCGGCGAAGCCAGCGGATGCCGGCGCTCGGCGACCGGCCGCGGTCCGGCTCCGCGCACGTCCGGCACCCGGATGCCCAGCGCTTCGGCCGGCGACCCCTCGCGCACCCGCAGGTCGCGACCCTCGACATCCTCGAAGAGCGGATCGGCCGTGATCGAGTGCCGGTCGTGACCGCGCCGCGCCCATTCGTCGTCGAGTGGCTCGACGATGTCGAAGCCCACCCGCCCATCGGCGCCCGTCTCCCGCGTGGCGTTCGCCGCCCGGGACGCGCCGACGATCGGCTCCGCGTCCCAGAACAGATTGAGGTCGCTGTCGATCCCGAAGCCTCGGATGTCACGGTGATCCGGATACCCGACGAAGGCGGGCATGCCGTCGCCGACGACGATGTTGCGGTGGAACGTGAACGAGACGTGGTCCTCGGGACGCGTGAGCGAGATCTGCCCGTTGCGGCCGAAGGCCCAGACGTTGTCGCGGATGATCACCTCGCGCCCGTAGTGCTGGTGGTACGCCTGGCTCGACACGTCGTACACGACGTTCTGCTCGATGACGACGTGCGAGGATCCCTCGTCGAGGTAGATGCCCCACCCGCCGTAGTTCGCGCACTCCACGTCGTGGATGCGGTTGCCGCGGATCACGGTGCCCGGCGCGATCCCCAGCAGGTACACGCCGCCCATGTCGTTGAGCAGTCCGCCGCCCAGGTGGTGGATGTGGTTGCCCTCGATGCGGTTGCCCTCGGAGGGGCTGTGCAGGTAGTCCCACATCCAGCCGACGGAGATGCCCGAGTAGAGGAACTCGCGGATCTCGTTGTGCGCGATGACGTTGTGCGACCCGTGCTGGAACAGCACCGCGACAGCGTTCGGGTAGACCTGTCCGCCGCGCTCGATCACGCAGTCCGACACCTCGTTGGCCTGGTTGTAGTCGGCGGCCAGCGCATCGATCCCGCCGCCGGAGCGCACGGCCCCCGCACCGAGATCGCGGAACTCGACGCCGCTGATCAGCGCGCCACGGGTTCCGGGACCGAGGCTGACGCCGTACCCGCCGACCCGCTCGATCGCTCCGCCGACCATGGCGCAGGAGCGCGCGAAGGAGAACCGAAGGGCACCGGGCACGCTGCTCGCCGCCTGCACGTCGGCCGCGTAGCGTCCGTCCACCGGAAGCTGCGGGTCCTCCCGCACCCCGAACGGCGGGACGGCGGCGGGCACCGTATCGAAGTCGGCCTCCGCGAACCGGATGCCCTCCAAGCGCACCTCGCGCACGGGCGCCTCGGCGGTGCCGTCGAGGGTGACGAAGGCCTCGGCCACCGGCATCCGCACGTCGAGGTCGGCGATGTCGACCCCCGGCGCGGGCAGGTACAGCACATGGGGGCCGGATGCTCCGATCAGCTCGCCGGTCGCGTCGAGGTACCATTCGCCGGCGACCTCGCCGAAGCTCTCGGCGACGTTGTCGAGGTAGTAGCGCGCGAAGAGGGCGGCGGCGTCGTCGCGCAGGGCGAAGATGCTACGCAGCGAGCTCGTGATCGTGCGGGTCTCGCGGTCGATCGCGGTGATCGGCATCCGCTCCTGCACCCAGTAGTGCGGCACGACGATCTCGACCGCATGCTCTTGGGCGAGAGCGGGGATGTCGCCGTCGGCGAAGCGGAAGGATGCCGCACCGTCGAACAGCGTGCCGACGAAGCTGCCGGCCGGGTCGAGCCCGGTCTGCTCCTCGACGCGCAGGAATCCGTCGCGCGGGTGGCGGGGGCGAGCGGCGGCGACGCCGTCGACGTACAGGCGGCGGGCGACCGAGCGGGGGGAGGGGGCGGCGAACGCCTCCACGCCGTTGATCGTCACGGGGCGCCATCCGGCGATCCGCACGGATCCGCGCAGCACGGGCGGGTTCGAGGGATCCGCCGCGACCACCGAGGTGAACGAGTCCTCCGCGGTGAACGACACCGGGGCCGCGTGGGCGTACTCACCACCCGCCATCCAGATCACGGCCCGCTGACCCGGCTCTCGCCGCTTGCGGACGAGCGCCAGTGCGTGCGCGAGGTCGTTCGCGGGATAGCCGTGCGAGCCGTCGGCGTAGGGCGATCCGTCCGGAGCGGCGTACACCTCGATCCGGTCCGTGCTCATGGGGTCAGCCCTTCGTGGCGCCGGCGGTGACTCCGGCCGAGATCTGCCGCTGGAAGATCAGGTACACCACGATGATCGGCAGCACCGCGAGCAGCACGCCGGCGATGTACGTCGGCACGTTGTCGGGGTACTGGCCGCGCAGCGCACTCACGCCGACCATGACCGTGCGGTTCTGCGGCGACTGCATGATCAGCAGCGCGATGAGGATGTCGTTCCATACGAACAGCGCGTTCAGGATGCCCATCGAGATCAGGGCGGGCTTGCCGACCGGGATCATGATGCGCGCCCACACCCCGAACAGTCCGTTGCCGTCGACGCGGGCGGCCTCGGTGAGCTCCTTCGGGATGCCCGAGTAGTACGAGGTCATGAAGAACACCGTGAACGGCAGGAACTGCGCGACGTACGCGATGATCAGCCCGGGGAACGAGTTGATCAGCCCCATGTCGCTGAGCACCTTGATGGTCGGGACCATGATCACCTGGAACGGGATCATCATCATCGCCAGGATGATGAGGAACGCGATCTTGCTGCCGCGGAACGTCAGGTGGCTGAGCGCGTAACCGCACATCGAGGCGAGCACGAGCAGGATCGCGACCGAGAACACGGTCACGATGATCGTGTTCATGAAGTAGCGGCCCATGTCGGCGTTGGTCCACGCGTCGATGAAGTTCTGCACGTTGAACGTCTGGGTCACGCCCAGACGGTCGAGCACGTAGTCCTTGCGGGTCTTGAGCGAGATGTTCAGCCCGTAGAGCATGGGGGCGATGGTGGCGATGGCCAGCAGCATCATGGGGATGGCGATGAGCCACCTGCCCAGGCGTTCGCGGCGCATCAGGCCTCCTTCGTGGCGCGGCGGAGCACGCGGATCTGGATCAGCCCGATCACGAGCACGATGAGCAGCAGGAAGACGGATGCCGCCGACGCGAGCGCCGGTCGTGCCTCGCCGTTGAGCTTCCAGATGAGGAACTCGGGCAGGTAGCTCGCCGCTCCGGGGCCTCCGGCGGTCATCGTGTAGAGGAGACCGAAGAGACCGGTGAGCATGCCGATCGTCGTCGTGACGAACACGAACTGGATGGTCTGGCTGAGGCTCGGGATGATGACGTGCACGATCTGCTGCCACAGGTTCGCGCCGTCGATCTTGGCCGCGTCGAGCAGCTCGGCGTCGAGGGTCGCGAAGCCGGCGAGGAAGATCGTGAACGCCATGCCGAACGTGGCCCAGATGTGCACGACGAGCACGGAGGGGAGCGCGGTGCCCGGCAGTCCGAGGAAGTCGATGCTCGGGATGTTCACCGCGCCGAGAGCGCCGTTGATCGGACCGTTGGCGGCGAGCAGGATGTTGAAGATCGCGCCGATGATGATCGGCGACAGCACCACCGGCAGGAAGTACACGCTGCGGTAGAAGCGGTGGCCGGGCACCTTGAGGAAGACGAAGGTCGCGAGGATGCCGGCGACGAAGACCTGGATCGGCACGAACAGCAGCACGACCAGCACGTTGCGGGCGGACGCCTGGAAGCGTGCGTCTCCGAGGAGGGTGAAGTAGTTGTCCAGTCCGATGAACTGGCCGTTGAGCTCGCGGTCGCCGGTGAACGAGTAGTTCACGCCGAGCAGGAGCGGGTAGAGCCGGAAGACGGCGAGGATCGCGATGACCGGCAGCACCATGAGGTAGGGCGCGAGGCGCTCGGACGTCCACGGCTTCTTGCGCAGCGGCACGCCCAGATCGGAGCGAACGCGCGCGCGGCGGGTGCGGCCGCGGCCCGGAGCCCTGTTCTCGAGAACAAGGCTCCGGGTCGAGGTGGTGTCGGTCGTCGACAAGGGATCAGCCCTCCGACGCTGCCAGCTGGGCTGCGGCGTCCTGCACGGTGACCTCGCCGCCGAGCAGCTGCTGGCCGAGGCGGTGCAGCAGATCGAGCGTGTCGGCCTCGAGGGCGGTGTGCAGCAGCGGCTTGCTGCCGGACAGCTCGCCGACGATGTCGTTCGCCGACGCGATGTCGGTGTCGAGCTCGATGGTCGTGTCGGACGTGATCTGGCCGCCCGCGAGCGAGTAGGCCGCGAGCGCGTCGTGGTCGACCGTCGCCTTGATCCAGTCGACGCCGAGCTCCTTCTTGTCCTCGTTCAGCACGCCGTAGCCGATGCCGCCCTCGGCGGGAAGCGCCAGGGTGGTGCCGTCGTTGGTCGTGACCGGCATCATGAACCCGAGGTCGTCGCCGAGGAACTCGTCGAACTGCTTCCAGTGCGCCGTGCCGCTCATGAGGCCCACGACCATGGCGGACTTGCCGCCGGAGAACAGGTCGAACGAGTCGTTGAACATCGCGGTGGAGTTGGCGCCCTCGTTGTACCAGCCGTTGGCCGCGGAGTCCGCCCACATCTGCAGGACCTGCGTGGCGTGCTCGCTGGTCCAGTCGCGGTCGCCGTCGATCCAGGCGTCGTACTCCTCGGGCGTGAAGATGCCCGAGGCGAAGCCGGAGAGGAAGAACTCGATGCCGAGGCCCTCCTTGTTGCCGAGCGCGAAGCACGAGGCGTCGGTCTTCTCGGTGATGGCGGTGCAGGCTTCGGCGAGCTCGTCCCAGGTCGTGGGCGGGTTGTCGGCGTCGAGACCGGCGGCGGTGAACAGCGCCTTGTTGTAGTAGATCGGGAAGCCCTGCAGGAACATCGGCGCCGAGTAGGTCTCGCCGTCGGCCTGGAAGGCCGGCCAGCCGGCGAGGGTGTCCTCGAGGTCGGCGAGCTCGTCGGTGAGGGGCACGAGGGTGTCGGCGCGGCTCTTCAGCTGCGTCCCGCCGTTGAAGAGGGCGAGGTCCGGTCCGGTGCCGGCCTCGACCGCGCTGCCGAGCAGCGTGTAGTACTGGTCGAACGGCTGGTTGACGATCTCGACCTCGACGTCGGGGTGCTTCTCCGCGAAGGCGGCCTTGACGTCTTCCGTGTACGCGGCTGCGGCCTCGTCGGCGTCGCCCCAGTTCCAGACGACCAGCTTGTCGTCGGTGCCCGAGCCTTCGGTGGAACCGTTCGGCGATGCACCTCCGCAGCCGGTGAGTGCAAGCGCCGCCACACCGATGGCGGCGGGGATGGCGATCCTTCGCTTCATTGCGGATCCTCTCAACGTTGATGAAGAAGTGTGCTGCAGGACCTCAGGGTGCAGGCCTCTGATGGGAAACATACTACGTCTTACGAAAACGAGCAAGCAAAGGTCACATGACTGATGTTCAACCGTGATGAGGGGGAGGAGAGGATGCCGCGGCGTTCAGGAGCGCTTGTCGGACGGCAGTCGCCGCCGCGACCACGAGCCGAGGATGTGCGCGCTCATCGCGATGCGCGCGCCCTCCGCATCGCCGGCCGAGATCGTCTCGACGATCTTCTCGTGCTCGGCGAGAGTGAGCTCGAACGCGTGCGCCGGGTCGACGCCGGTGAAGCGGTCGCTGCCGACCGCGTGCGCGATCAGCACCCGGGCGATGTTCTCGGCGAGGGCGTTGTCGGCGAGTTCCATGACGGCGGTGTGGAACCGGATGTCGGCCTCACGGAACGCCGCGGAGTCCTCCACGTGCTCGGCCATCGCGGCCAGGCTCTCCTGCAGGCGGGCGCGGGCGTCGTCGTCGACGGCGGTCGCGGCAGAAGCCGCCATCGCCGCCTCGAGTGCAGCGCGCACGACGCTCAGATCGTCGAGCACTCCGAGGGTCGAGTCGTTCGTGATCATGGTCGACAGCACCAGCGGGTCGAGCACGTTCCAGCTCGTCGACGGGTTCACGTGCGTGCCGCGGCCCTGGGCCACGGTCACCATGCCCTTCTCCTGCAGACGCTTCATGGTCTCGCGGATCACCGTGCGGCTGACTCCGAACTGCACGCTGATGATGCTCTCCGGCGGCAGCAGATCTCCGGGCCCGAACTCACCCGTCACGATCGACTGGACCAGCTCCTTCAGCACCGTCGCGCCGATGCGGTCGATCGGGGTGCGTGCGCGACCGGCGGTGGCGGCGTCTGCGGGCAGAGTCATGCCAGACACTCTATTCACGTCGTCGCCCGCCCGTCACGGGACACTCGCGAAACCCCAGACATATGATGTATGGTGTTTAGTACTGCTCGATCTCTCACACTCAAGGGCGACATGAAGATCACCGGGTACCGCACACTGCGCACCGTCCACGACTGGGGACGGCCCGTCGGCGACGTCAACGGATTCATCGCATCCGGCGTCACGGACGTGCCCCTGGTGATCCTCGAGACCGACGAAGGCGTCGAGGGCGTCGGCATGGGATCGCACGCCGACCTCGACCGACTGTTCCCGGCCATCGAGGGCCAGGACCCCCGGGCCGTGACGACCCTCTACGACGCGATGCTCGCACGGGTCTTCAAGTCGTCGCACGGCGGCGCGACCTTCGGCGGCATCGGCACGTTCGACACCGCGCTCTGGGACATCAAGGCCAAGCTCGCCGGAGAACCGCTCTGGCGACTGCTCGGCGCGGGCGACCGGTTCGTGCCGGGCTACGCCTCCGGTCTCGACGCCGCGCTGACCGACGAGCAGCTCGCCGACCTCTACCGTCGCTTCGCCGACCGCGGCTACACGGCCGCCAAGCTCAAGGGCGGCCGCAACGTCGAGGCGGATCTGCGCCGATTCGGCATCCTCACCGACCTCCTCTCCGTGAACGGCGCCGCGCCCGCGCTCATGCTCGACGCGAACGAGTCGTGGAACCTCAAGCAGGCCGTGCGCCACGTGAGCGCCCTCGAAGAGCATCTCGACCTCACCTGGGTCGAGGAGCCGCTCCGCCGGTGGGATGCCGCGGGCCACGCCCGACTGAGCGCCGCCATCAAGGCCTCGGTCGCGACCGGAGAGAACCTCACCGGCCTCGAGCAGTACCGCCCGCTGCTGGATGCCGGCGGCGCCGACATCGTGCAGGCCGGAGCGGTCTGGGGCATCACGCACTTCCTCCGCGTCGCCATCGCCGCGCACAGCCGTGACCTGCCGGTGAGCCCGGTCGGTCTCACCGCGAACCACACGGTCACCGCTGCGGCGGCCGCCGTGCCGAACCACCTCTCCGCCGAGGTGCAGGATCTCGGATCCCCGTTCGGGCTCACGCTCGACCAGTCCTTCGAGAACGGCGGCATCGTGCTGGGCGACCGACCCGGGGTCGGCATCCAGGTCGACGAGGCCGCCATCGTCCGGGCGCGCAGCGACGCCGACTGGCAGGAGCCCGCCGGTCCGCACGTGCGCTCGCCGCGTGCCGGACTGCGTCTGGTCGACAACGGCGCCTGGGGCGAGTGATGCAACTCCGCCCCGGCATCCACCGGATCCCGGCGCCGCTCGGCGAGCGCTTCATCGCGATGTACCTGCTGACCGGTCCCGACGGCGCGCTGCTGTTCGACACCGGAGTCGCCGACTCCGTGCCCGGCACCCTGCTGCCGTACCTCGACGAGATCGGCTTCGACCTCGACGGCATCCGCTGGGTGATCAGCTCGCACTGCGACTTCGACCACACCGGCGGCAACGCGGCGCTCGCCGCCGTCGCGCCGCACGCCGAGTTCCTCGCGGGCCGCGCCGATGTGCCGATGACCGAAGACGTCGAGCTGCTCATCTCCGGACGCTACGGCGAGTTCGCCGCCCGCGACCGCTTCGACGACCCGCCCGAGACGACGGCCGAGGTGCGCCGGTCGACGGGCCTGGTCGCCGTGACCCGGGCGCTCGACGGCGGTGAGACCTTCGACCTGGGCGACCGCACGATCGAGGTGCTGTCGGTGCCCGGGCATTCGCCCGGTCACCTCGCGCTGCAGGATGCCGAGAACAGCACGCTCCTCATCTCCGACGCGGTGCTCGGAGAGACCGTGCCGACGGCCGACGGCCGGGCGGCGTTCCCACCGACCTATCGCGACACGGTCGCCTATGTCGACAGCATCCGTCGCCTCCGCGCGCTCGACGCCGATCTGCTCCTGACCGCGCACTACCCGGTGTACGAGGGGCCGGCGGTCGCCGCGTTCCTCGACGAGTCGCTCGCCTACACCGACCGCGTCGACCGCGTGATCGCAGAGGTGCTGGGTTCGGGGGAGGAGCTGACCTCGCTCGCGCTCATCCGCCGTGCGGCCGCCGATCTCGGACCGTGGCCGGAGGCCGCCGCCGAGTACCTCATCTTCCCGATGACCGGCAACCTCGAACGGCTCGTGCAGCAGGGGCGGGTCGTCGAGGGCGAGAGAGACGGCATCCGCACGTGGCGGTGGGTCGCGTGACGGGCACCGTGACCGGCAGGAAGGTGCGTCTCGGCGCGATCGGCGCCGGCTGGTGGGCCACGAGCAACCACTTCCCGCTGTTCGCCGCGCGCGACGACGTCGAACTCGTCGGCGTCTGCGGCAAGGGCGACGGCCTCGAGGCCATCCGTGAGAGGTTCGGCTTCGGGTTCGCGACGGAGGACGCGACGGAACTGCTGGATGCCGACATCGACGCGATCGTGATCTCGACCCCGCACGATCTGCACCACCCGCTCGCCGCTCAGGCTCTGGAGCGCGGACTGCATGTGCTGTGCGAGAAGCCGATGACGCTGCACGCCGAGGAGGCCTGGGACCTGGCCGCGCGCGCAGAGAAGGCCGGAACGGTCTTCCTCGTGCCCTACGGCTGGAACTACAAGCCGTTCACGGTCTCCGCCAAGCGGATGCTGGAGTCCGGAGCGATCGGCGAGATCCAGTACGCGCTGTGCCACATGGCCTCGCCGACGCGCGGACTGTTCGGCACCGACCCGTCGCACATGCTCGAGCGCTGGAACTCCGACACCGCCCCCGACCCGCGCACGTGGTCGAGCCCGGAGAAGGGCGGCGGCTACGCCCACGGGCAGATCACGCACTCGTCCGCCCTGCTGTTCTGGCTCACGGGCCTGCGCGCCTCCTCGGTCGCGGGGCGCGTGATCACGGCGGGTGCACCGGTCGACCTGTTCGACGCCGGTGTCATCCGCTTCGACAACGGCGCGATCGGCTCGCTGTCCGGCGCCGCCACCCTCGCCGACGGCGACAAGTACCAGGTCGACATCCGCCTGTTCGGCACCGAGGGCGTGCTGATGATCGACGTCGAGCGCGAGCGGGTCACGCTCAGCCGCTACGACGGCCGCCGTGAAGAGGTCGCGATCGCCGAGGGCGAGGGTGAGTACGAATGCCTCGTGCCGCCTGCGCGCTTCATCGAGCTGATCACCGGTGAGAGCCGTGAGAACAACTCCGACGTCACGGTCGCCGCCCGCTCGGTCGAGCTCATCGACGCGCTGCTGCGGTCGTCCGCGGCCGGTGGCGTCGACACGTCCGTCTGAATCCCCGCACCCCTGAGGTAGGAAATGTCTGAGACCCCGCTCCGCAGCATCCTCGACGGCTATCGCGTCATCGACTGCTCGATCGCGATGGCCGGTCCGTTCGCCGCGCAGCGGCTCGGCGACCTCGGCGCCGATGTGATCAAGGTCGAGCCGACCGCCGGCGAGTGGCAGCGCTTCGCGGCCGCGGGCGGAGCGAAGGGCAACGAGATCAACGTCTCGTTCCTCTCGCTCAACCGCAACAAGCGATCGCTCGCCGTGGACCTGAAGTCGGATGCCGGGCGCGAGGTCGTGCGCGACCTGATCGCCGGCGCCGACGTCTTCCTGCAGAACTATCGTCCGGGCGTCGCCGCGCGCCTCGGTCTCGACTACGAATCGCTCGCCGCGCTCAACCCGTCGCTGGTCTACGTCTCGATGTCGGGCTACGGCGAGGACGGTCCGTACAAGGATCGTCCGGGACAGGACCTCATCCTGCAGGCCATGAGCGGCGCGATGCTGTCGGCCGGACGCGAGGGCGAGCCCCCGTCCCCCGCCGGCCAGTACCTGGCGGATGCCGTGACGGCGTCGACCGCCTTCGAAGCGGTGCTCGCGGCTCTCCTGCACCGCGAGCGCACCGGCGAGGGGCAGCTCGTCACGGTCAACATGCTCGACGCGCTGACCACCCTGCAGATGCAGGAGCTCAGCGTGTACACGGTCGGCGGCGTCCCGCAGAAGCGCGGCGCCGAGCCGAATGCGCACGTGTACATCCGCGCGCCCTACGGCATCTTCGCCACCACCGACGGCTACCTCGCGCTCGGGTTCGCCGACCTGGAGAAGCTCGGCGAGGTGCTTGACGAGCCGTCGTTCCGCGGCCTCGACGCCGAGGAGCACGGGTGGACGCACCGCGACGAGCTCTACGCCACGGTCGCGAAGCACCTGCGCGAGCAGCCGACACAGCACTGGCTCGACACCCTGCTCCCCGCCGGCATGTGGGTCGGCCCCGTGTACGGCTACGAAGACCTCGTGAACGATCCGCAGATCATCCACAACGGCACCTTCGTCGAGTACGACCACCCGACCGAGGGGCACATCAAGACCCCCGGCTTCCCGTACAGGTTCGCGAAGACGCCGGCCCGTATCGATCGCGGGGCGCCGCTGACCGGCGAGCACACGGCCGAGATCCTCGCCGAGCTCGGCGTCTCGGCGGAGCGCACGCAGGAGCTGCTCGACGCGGGGGCCGTGGCGCAGACGGCCGTGCCGGTCGCGGTGTCGTGATGACCGATTACCTCGGTCTCACCTGGGATCACCCGCGCGGACGCAACGCCCTCGAGGCGGCATCCGGTGATCTCGGGGACGGCGACACGCTGCGCTGGGAGGTGCAGTCGCTCGAAGGCTTCGAGTCCGCACCCATCGACGAGCTCGCCCGCCGCTACGACCTGCTCGTGCTCGATCACCCGCATCTCGGCGATGCACGGGCGAGCGACAGCATCCGTCCTCTCGACGAGCTCTTCGACGACGGGCAGCTGCGCGCCTGGTCGGAGGCGGCGGTCGGTCCGAGCATCGCCTCGTACCGCGTCGACGGTCGGCTGTGGGCGCTGCCGCTGGATGCCGCCACGCAGGTCTCGGTGCGCCGGCGTGACCTCGTGCTCGACGCGCCGACCACGTGGGACGACGCGCTGGCTCTGGCCGAGCGTGGCCTCGTCGCCACGAGCCTCGCCGGTCCCCATGCCTTCCTGTCGCTGTGCTCGATCGTGGTGTCGCTCGGTGATGATCCCGGGCGTGGAGGGCCGATGTTCGATCGCGATATCGCCCTGCGCGGGCTGGATCTGCTGACGCAGCTCTCGGCGGGTGCGCCCGAGGGGACCGCGCTGCTGAACCCGATCGGCCTGCTCGACCGCATGCGGGATCAGGGCGACATCGGGTACATCCCCCTGATCTACGGCTACGTGAATTACAGCTCCCCAACGGTGGCCTTCGGCCCGGCACCGGCGTTCGAGGGACGGATCGGCTCGACCATCGGCGGCACCGGCATCGCGGTCACGCGCCGCTCCGAGCCGTCGCCCGCGCTGCTCGCGCATCTGCGTCACCTGCTGAGCCCCGAGGCGCAGACGGGCTTCATCCCCCAGCACGACGGGCAGCCCGGGTTGCGCGCCGCGTGGACGGATGCCGCGCTCGACGAGGCCGCACACGGCTTCTACTCGGGCACGCTCTCGACCATCGAAGCGGCGTGGGTGCGGCCTCGGGTCGCCGGGTACATCCCCTTCCAGTCCGCGGCATCCGCTCTCGTGCGTGCGGCGGTCGCCGGGGAACGGTCGCCGGACGGAGTGCTCGACGAGATCGAGGAGCGGTTCGCTCCGCTGAGGACCACCGACCGCCTCGAGGAGGTACGACCGTGACCGAGGAACTCATCGTCGTCGAACGTCAGGGCCACGTCGCGACCGTGCGGCTGAACCGGCCCGAGAAGCTCAACGCCGTCACGCAGGAGATGAGCGACCAGCTCGTGCGCATCGTGCGAGACCTGAACGACGACGCAGAGGTGCGGGCGGTCGTCTACACCGGCACGGGGCGCGCGTTCAGCGCCGGCAGCGACATCTCGACGCTCGACCAGTACGAGACCCCGTGGGAGTTCCGCAACCGGCGCGACTACTGCGACGCGCTGCGCGAACTGCGCAAGCCCGTGATCGCCGCGGTCAACGGCTACGCGTTCGGGGGAGGGCTCGAGGCGTCGCTCACCTGCGACATCCGGATCGCCGCCGACACCGCGAGCTTCGCGGCCCCGGAGATCAAGCTCGGCTGGATCGGCGGCGGCGGAATGTCGGTGCTGCTCGCGAACTCGATCGGCGCGAGCAACGCGGCCGTGATGCTGATGACCGGTGATGCGATCGACGCGCAGCGTGCTCTCGCGTGGGGATTGATCAGCGAGGTGGTCCCGGCCGACGGACTCGTCGAGCGCGCGCAGGAGCTGGCCTCGACGATCGCCTCGCGTCCGCCGATCGCCGCCGAGACCGCCAAGGCGAACCTGCGCGCGGCGTTCAACCTGCCCCAGGACCAGGCCATCGCCTATGAGCGCGAGATGCAGGGCATCACCTTCGCCACCGAGGATGCCGCCGAGGGCCGCGCGGCCTTCGCCGAGAAGCGCCCCGGTGTCTTCCACCGGCGCTGATGCACCCAGCCTCACCTGTGCACCAGACTTGTCGAATCACGAGGAGACCCCATGACCGACGCCTTCACCGATGTCCTCCCGACGGATGCCGCCGACGCCCTGCTCGTCGGACGCGTCCAGCTGCCCGAGGGTCCGAGTGTGGTCGTGCTCCGCGACGGCAGGCTGCACGATCTGTCGGCGACCTTTCCGACGATGGCCTCGCTGACCGAGACCGCCGACCCGGCATCCGCCGTTCGTGGCGCCGACGGTCCCGTCATCGACTCGTTCGACGAGGTCTGGGCGAACACCGCCCCCGATACGCGCGACGACGCGCGGCCGTGGCTCCTGTCGCCGATCGACCTGCAGGTCGTCAAAGCGTCGGGGGTCACGTTCCCCGTGTCGATGCTGGAGCGCATCATCGAGGAGAAGGCCCGCGGAGAGGCCGAGTCGGCCGACGGCATCCGCGCCACGATCGTCGACGCGCTGGGCGGCGACATCCGCGACCTGGTCCCCGGCTCGCCCGAGGCCGCGCGCCTCAAACAGGTGCTCATCGCCGCCGGATTGTGGAGTCAATACCTCGAGGTCGGCATCGGGCCGGACGCCGAGATCTTCACCAAGGCCCCCGTGCTGGCGACGGTCGGCGCCGGGTCCGACGTGGGCGTGCTCGCCGAGTCGAAGTGGAACAACCCCGAGCCCGAGGTCGTGCTGGTCGTCTCCTCGAACGGCGACATCGTCGGCGCGACGCTCGGCAACGACGTCAACCTCCGCGACATCGAGGGGCGGTCCGCGCTGCTGCTCGGACGCGCGAAGGACAACAACGCCTCGGCATCCGTCGGTCCGCTCATCCGGCTGTTCGACGAGGGCTTCGGGCTCGACGACGTGCGCTCCGAGACCGTCACGCTCTCGGTCGACGGTGACGACGGCTTCCGCATGGAGGCGTCGTCGCACATGGCGCAGATCAGCCGCGACCCCGCCGACCTGGCCCAGCAGGCGAGCGGCGCCCACCACGCCTACCCCGACGGCTTCGTGCTGTACCTGGGCACGATGTTCGCCCCGACCGACGACCGCGACGAGGTGGGTCACGGATTCACGCATCACCTCGGCGACGTCGTGCGCATCGCCTCGCCGCGTCTCGGCGCGCTGGTGAACCGCGTGCAGCACAGCGAAGACCTCGCGCCGTGGAGCTTCGGCATCGGCGCGCTCTTGACCAACCTCGCTCAGCGGGGACTGCTCGGAAGGACGAGTGCATGACGACTCTCACCACGACCGATCCCCGCACCGGGGAGACCTCCGCGACCGACATCGAACCCACGGATGCCGCGGGCGTCGCGGCGCTGACCGAGGCAGCGGCATCCGCATTCGTCGAACTCCGCTCACGTCCGCGCGCATGGCGGGCGGGCCTGCTGCGTGCGCTCGCCGACGGGCTCGAGGCCGACCGGGAGTCGCTCGTCGAGGCGGCGCTCGCCGAGACCGGGCTCCCCGCGGCCCGGCTGAACGGCGAGCTGTCGCGCAGCGCCTTCCAGTTCCGGCTGTTCGCGGATGCCGTCGACGAGGGCGGCTACCTCGAGGCGGTCATCGACCACGCCGGTGACACCCCGCTCGGCCCCGGCCCGGATGTGCGGCGCATGCTCGTGCCGATCGGACCCGTCGCGGTCTTCGGCGCCAGCAACTTCCCGTTCGCGTTCTCGGTCGTCGGGGGCGACACGGCATCGGCGCTCGCCGCGGGCGGCACCGTCGTCATCAAGGCCCACAGCTCGCACCTGCTCACGTCGCAGCGTTCGTTCGCGTCGCTGTCGCGCGCGGCATCCGCCTACGGGGCACCGGCCGGAACGCTCGGGATCGTCTACGGCCAGCAGGCCGGAGCGCTGCTCGTCGCCGACCCGCGCATCACGGCGGTCGGCTTCACCGGCTCGCTGTCGACCGGCAAGATCCTGCAGGGGATCATCGACGAGCGCGAGACGCCCATCCCGTTCTACGGCGAGCTGTCGAGCCTCAACCCGCTCGTGATCACGCCGGGCGCGGCTGCCGCGCGCACCGCCGCGATCGGCGAGGGACTCTTCGCCTCGGTGACCGGTTCGGCCGGGCAGCTGTGCACGAAGCCGGGCGTCGCGTTCGTGCCGGTGGGCGCCGAGGGCGACGCACTCGTGGCCGACGTGGTCGCCCGGGCGACGGATGCCGCGGCGCAGACGCTCCTGAACTCCCGCATCCACGGCGCTTTCGACGAGATCCGCACGCGCCTGATCGACGAGGGCGGGGCACGCAGCCTCGTCGCCCCGCGCGCCGGTGACGACGGCTTCTCGCTGACGCCCGCCGTGCTCGAGATCGACGCGAAAGACGTGACGCCGGCCGTGGCGGAGGAGGCCTTCGGTCCGCTCGTCGTGTTGATGCGGTACTCGACGGTCGCCGAGGTGCGCGAGGCGCTGCAGGCGGTTCCGCACTCGCTCACGGCGACGATCCACTCGTCTCCCGACGAGACCGACGTGCGCGGGGAGCTGACGGATGCCGCCCGCGACCTGGTCGGCCGCATCGTCTACGACGGCTACCCGACGGGCGTGCGCGTGTCGTGGGGCATGAACCACGGCGGTCCGTGGCCGGCGACGAACACGCAGCACACCTCGGTCGGGGTCACCGCGATCCGGCGGTTCCTGCGACCGCTCGCCTTGCAGGATGCGCCAGCCGACGTGCTGCCCGACGAGCTGCGCGACGGCGTGGTGGATGTGCCGCGCCGGGTCGACGGCGTGCTGCGGCTCGCGGGTTCCTGACGCGGGTCCTCCCCGGTCCTTGAGCGAGCGGAGCGAGACGAAGGGTCTCGCACCTCCGGCCGCCTCAGCCGAACACGCCCTCCGGCAGCAGTCCGCGTTCGACCAGCGCATCCCAGAGCGCTTCGTCGACGTCGGCCTCGAGGCGCGCGATCCCCTCCGCGACCTGGTCGCCGTCGCGGCATCCGAGCACCACCGACGAGACGGCCGGATGCCGCAGGCTGAACTGCATGGCCGCCGTCGGCAGGTCGGCGTCGAACTCCTCGCAGACGTCGGCGATCGCGTTCGCCCGAGCGATCAGCTCGGCGGGCGCCTGCACGTAGTCATAGGTCGCATCCGCCGCGACGCGGGGCCGTGCGAGCAGCCCGGAGTTGTAGACGCCGACGTTCACGATGCCCACGCCGCGCTCGAGCGCGGCGGGAAGCAGATCGGCGAGGGCGGGCTGCTCGAGCAGCGTGTAGCGCCCGGCGAGCATGACGACGTCGATGTCGGTCTCGCGGACGAAGCGCGCCGGCAGGGCGGACTGGTTCATGCCGACGCCGATCGCCGCGACCACGCCCTGGTCGCGCAGCTCGATCAGCGCGCCGATGCCCTCGGTGGAGGCCTGGTCCCCGTGATCGTCGGGGTCGTGCAGGTAGACGATGTCGAGGCGGTCGACGCCCAGACGCTCCATGCTCGCCTCGACACCGCGGAGGATGGCGTCGCGCGAGAAGTCGAACTCCCGGCGGAAGGCGGCCGGCACGGCGAACCCGCCGTCGTCGAGCTGCCCTTCGGCGTGCGGCTGCGGCACCAGCGTGCGTCCGGCTTTGGTCGACAGCACGTACTCGTCGCGGGGGCGGTCGGCGAGCAGCTGGCCGAGGCGCTGTTCCGAGTACCCGAGGCCGTAGTGCGGGGCGGTGTCGAAGAGCCGCGAGCCGAGGTGCCAGGCGGTGTCGACGGCCGAGCGCGCCTGCTCGTCGGTGGTCACCCGGCCGAGGTTCCCGAGCTGGGCGCCGCCGAGGCCGAAGCGGGTGAGGGGTGTTCCGGTGCGGAGCCGGGCCACCGGCATCCGCTCTGATCGCTCATGGTCGTGCACGCTCCCACGGTATCCAAACATATGACGAATTACCAATACTGCTCGCAACCCGGTCTCGCGGTTTCGCCGCCACGGGGGAGAATGGGGGGTGATGCTTCCCTCGCCGCACGCCCAGCACGCGGCTCCGCGCTCTCCGATCCGCGGTCCCGCCCTGCCGATCGGTGTCGCCGTGACCGCGATCGGCATGCTGTTCTCGATCGCGTCCGCACCGGTGGTGACGTCGGCCGCGCCCGAGACGATGCCGGAGCCGGTCGCGGTCGTGCAGGTGCCGACGGTCAAGGTCGGAGCGACCGTCGCCGCCGATCCGTGCGCCGAGCCCTCCGTGCTCGCGGCTCTGTCGAGCGGCGACGACGCGGGGGCGATCGCGGGCTTCGGCGGGGGAGAGAACTTCCGGGCCGCCGTGGTCGCCGGAAACGCGCCGTGCATCTCGCTGAGTGATCCGGCACGTCTGTGGGTCGTGGTGAACAAGACTCTTCCCCTGAATCCGCCCGAGTACGAGCCGGCGGGGCTGGATGCGGTTCCGCTGCAGATGACGACGCGGTCCGGGCTCGTGCGCTCCGATGTCGCCGCCGCGGTGGGGCAGATGGCGGACGCGGCGGCGGCGGCCGGCGTCGGTCGGATCGGCGCGAACAACGGGTATCGCTCGTACGGTCTGCAGGTGACGACGTACGACGCGCATGTCCGCGCGCAGGGACAGGAAGATGCGGATGCCGGGTCGGCGAGGCCCGGATTCAGCGAGCATCAGACGGGTCTCGCGCTCGACGTGGTCGCGTGCGACGCGGCGTGCGGCGGTCTCGACGGCTTCGGCGGCACCGGGCAGAGCGACTGGGTCGCGGCGAACGCGTGGGCGTACGGGTTCATCGTGCGCTACGAGGAGGTCGGCACTCCGGTGACCGGCTACGCACCGGAACCGTGGCACCTGCGGTACGTCGGCGTGGATCTCGCCGCCGCGTACCACGCCGGGGGATACCACACGCTCGAGGAGTTCTTCGGGTTGCCCGCGGCGCCCGACTACGCGCCCTGAGCGCGGCGGAGGGAGTGCTTTGCGGCATCCCACAAGAGCGGTACCGAGTGTCACGTTTTGTGGGATGCATTCTCACAATGGACTGTTTCGTGTCGGCATCCGGACATAGAATCGCCGGAGCAATGAGGCACGACACGTTCAGGAGGATCGCATGGAACGCGACATCTACGAAGAGGATCACGAGGCATTCCGCGACCTCGTCAAGGATTTCGTCAAGCGCTACGTCACCAACGCGACGATCGAGAAGTGGAACGCCGACGGAGAAGTCGACCGGGCCACGATGCTCGCCGCGGGTGAGGCCGGGATCATCGGCCTGTCGGTCCCCGAGGAGTTCGGCGGCGCCGGCATGCTGCAGGACTACCGGTTCCGTGCGGTCGTGAACGAAGAGGTCATCGCGGCCGGTGCGGGTTCGCTCGCGGGTGCGTTCGGCATCCAGGACGACCTGGCCGTGCCGTACCTCGTGCACATGGGCACGCAGGAGCAGAAGGAGAAGTGGCTGCCCCGCATGGCCACCGGCGAGGTCGTCGGCGCGCTCGCCATGACCGAGCCCGGCGCAGGGTCAGACCTCCGCGGCATCAAGACCACCGCGAAGAAGGTCGACGGCGGATACATCGTCAACGGTGCCAAGACGTTCATCTCCTCGGGTGCGACGGCCGACCTCGTCGTCACGTTCGTGAAGACCGGCGAGGGCAACCGTCCCGACGCGTTCAGCCTCGTGCTGATCGAGAACGGCATGGAGGGCTTCGACCACGGCAAGAAGCTGCACAAGATGGGCTTCCAGGGTCACGACACGGCCGAGCTGTCGTTCAGCGACGTGTTCGTGCCCGAAGAGAACCTCATCGGCGGGGTCGAGGGCAAGGGCTTCGTGCAGCTCATGATGAACCTGCCGCTCGAGCGTCTGTCGATCGGCGTCGCCGGTGCGGCTGCCGCTCAGGCCGCGCTCGACTGGACCGTCGCCTACACGAAGGACCGCGAAGCGTTCGGCGAGCGGATCATCGACTTCCAGAACACCCGCTTCACCATCGCCGACATGGCCACCACCGTCGACGCGCTCTGGGCCTACATCGACCGCGCGCTGCTCGCGTACTCGAAGGGCAAGCTCTCGGCCGAAGAGGCCGCGAAGGTCAAGTTCTGGGCGACCGAGCGCGAGTGGGAGGTGCTCGACGCCGGCGTGCAGCTGCACGGAGGCTACGGCTACATCACCGAGTACCCCATCGCCCGCGCTTTCCTCGACGCCCGCGTGCACCGCATCTACGGCGGCACCAACGAGATCATGCGCGAGATCGTCGGACGGCAGATCGCGGGGAAGCGGTAGAGCGTGCACTGATTCCAGGGAACGCACGTCCGGGAGGTTCCGGGCGTGCGTTTCTCGTCCGGAGAGCAGCGATGCTATCCCTCGATGAGGCGATGCACTACGCCCAAGCAAGTGCGATGTCTGACCAACCGGCACGGAGCGTGCCGAGCTTGCTCGTTCCAGAGCGGAGATCTGCATCCGCCGATGATGAGAACATCGCCCGCCCAGCGAGGGATCCGCTCGGCACACCGATCCATGAGCATTCCACTGCAGGCACGATGCCGCCGACCACCTCCATCCTGAGGCTCCCCATCCTCGACACGGCATCCAAGGTCGCCTCGCTGACCCGGGTCGAGATCACGTTGCCGAAGCTTGTCCGCGCCCCGGCTTCCGCGACGCGCTGAAGGAGCGCGGGACTATTGCGTCCGAGCTTTGAGATCACCACTTCGTCAGCCCGGATGGCGGGGAGGAGGGCAAGAACGTGATCATCAGGGGCGTCGAAGATGCGGAGCAGGCCCTCGACCGGTGGGATCGTGCGCTGGGCGCACGTCCATGTGAATGGTTGTTCGATGTATACGCGCGGGAACTGGGCGGTGAGCGCTGCCGCTTGATGGAGGCCGTGCGAAGTCGCCGATCCATTGAAATCGAGGATCAGACCGCGCTCGATACGTGTCGCAACGTCCTTCAGCAACAAGAAAGTGCGCTGATCCAATTGTTCGTGCACTTTGAGGCGAAGCCATTCAGCGTCTACGCACACGTCGACCCACTCGCTGCCCTCCAACGCACGAAGGTCGAACTGTGTGATGCTCCATTCTTCCTGCATCGGTGGAAGGAATGCCGACGGACGCTGCAGCGCGTCGAGCCATCGAAGGTGTGAACGGAGGACAGGGTTGGAAGTCGGACCGGAGTCGAGGCCGAGAACAGCATCCACAAGACCGTCGAAATCCGACCCCAAGGACGGACTGTATGTGAGTTCCCACCAGGCGCCGCCCTGCCCCGCATCGGTGATGAAGAGGAAATTCTTCCGCACGACGAGGCTTCCGGACGTCGCGAAGGGGGAACTGAGCGGAAGCTCCGCGCATCTGAGTTCAAGCACGGTAACCCTCGACGAGGCGAGTATCGCTGAAGCGACTGCTGAGGAGAGCGGCGACCTTTTCGAAATCGGGATATCCCGTATCCATCTCATTGAGCATGACTGACTTCGGCCTCAGGTCAGCGATCAGGTCGCGAGATTCTGCTAATCCGATCGAATCACCGAGAGTGATCGTCAACCATGTGCTCGGAGCATCGGACAGGAGCTCCCAATTCTCGTGCCAGACGCGTTTGAACCACTCGTCGTCCTGGCGGAACAGCACATCGGTCCCCATATTGAATCCGAGAAAAGCAGGGTTCTTCGCGAGACGATCGCGCAGCGCACGAACGGCGATGTGGCCTCCGGTCGCGATCCGAAAACCGGCAGCCGCTCGGCTCGCCGCTGCTACGGCCGCCCCAAGATGTGGTGAAAGCAGGGGTTCACCACCGGTGATGACGGCGACCTCCTCATGACCGAACTCAAGACGAGGGAGGCGGTCTGCTTCTCTCTCCACGCCGGAGCGACGGAAAGGGCAGTGGATGCACTCCGCGTTGCAGCGCGACGTTATCTGGAGGAGAGTCAAGATGCTCCCTGGTACTTCGAAAGTTCAACAAGGTATGCCGCCAGCAAGCTCGACTTGAAATCAACGCTTTCGGGCCACGATTCGATCTGTTCGATCTTCCACGCCAGGTAGGTCCGGATGATCTGGGCTGTCGGGACAGAGCGAAGTCGACAAGAAGGTGAATGCTGTTCGCATAGCGTCAGCCGCCGGATGAGGTCAAGGCGATGCTCGGTAGACAGCGGTGTCCATGGGTGAGAGAACAAGAGCAGTGCGTCGAAGAGTGGTCGTCCGACATGGGAGAGGTCCCAGTCCACGACGAAATACTCTGAGCCACTCGAGACGATGACATTGTCAGGGTGAAGATCACCGTGGACGACAGTGGGTGGACACCCGCAGTCGAGCGCTATGGGGCCCTGGAGAAGCTTCTGGCCTGTCGACGATGATGCAGTGGAGAGATCCTTCGCGATGACCTGGCAGATGGCGAGGCAGGTCGCTTCGTCAGCTTCGCTGAGGCGAGATCCCGGGACCCACTCCCACCGCAGCTCGGCTTCGCCAGCGTGCAGAAGACCTGGGGATCTCAGCGTGCTGCGCTGTGCACGATCAGCGATCTCGTGAGTGTCGATTCCCTCTGGAAGAGACCCGTACTGTTGAGCAACTGCACGGGGCTGACCCGCGGCGACCGGGGTCAATAGGTGCGTGGTCTTCCCTGAGGTCGCCGAGCGCGGGAGCGAGTGAGCGATCGGGTGCCAAGGGAAAGCAAGCGCGGTCAGCACCAACGCCAGCACAATCAAGGTCGCATACACGCCGTTCAACGCGACGATATTGTCTCCTGCCACGGCGACTCCGAGCCAGGTGACGGTTGCTCCCAAGCCCACACTCGACAGTGTCATCAATGTGAACCAGAAAGAAGCTCCAGCTCGGTCAGGCTTCAAGTTCGCATAGGCCGCTAGCGTTACGGGTCGAGCGACGCCCTTGATCATGGCAACGATGATGTAGCCGACGACAGCGCACCACACGTATGGCACGCTCATCAGACCAACACTGATCAAGAGAGCAAGAAGAAAGGCGATCAGGAGAACTCTGAACCGGACACCGCGAGCGAAGAAGGTTCTCGCCGCGTTGGCCCCGTAGCCGGACAGCAGATTTCCTACCATGAGGCCCCCGACGACGAACCAGATGCCGGTCGCGTCAGGCGAGTCGACATCCGATATCGCGTTGAGCTGAAACGTACGATTGTTGAAGCTCACGATGGCCTCAACCGTCCCTGTGGCGAGGAGCAGGGTCATCACTGCCACGAAGTGGCTGCTCGCTGAAGGCGTCGCTGATCGCAACTGAGAGGAGAAGCGCGAACGTATCGCCTCATCCATCGAAGAGGCGGAGTCGCTCCGCGCTCCCGTGTGCCGAATCAGCAAAACGACTATCAGCGACGCGATGAGCGCTATCGCCTGAAAGGCGATGGTCGCGCGGGGATCCCACATGTATACCAACGCGCCGGCGGGGATGACCGCCATGGTCAGGAGATATGTGTTCCGTGAGATGGTGCTCTGATTCTCTCCGAACTTCTTCTGCCCGCTGAGCTGAAAGAGAAGAGCGGTGTCCGCACCAGAGAGGCAAGCGGCAGCGAGCGTGTTGAAGGCGAGATACAAGCCGAATCCGACGGCTCCCGGGAACAGCAGGGTCGCGGTGAAGGACAAGCTGAAGAAGAGCGTCCCCATCTGAACAAAATGTTTGGGGCGGAGGCGATCGGCCAACATGGATGTCGGTGCATCCAATACCAGGCCCGCGACAGAGCTGAACGCCATCAGAGAGAGGTACATGCCGAGCGGGACGCCCTGATCGATCACCCACCACAACGGGAGTACGGCAAGGACCGGGGCAGTCGACCTGAGATATGCGGCAAGGGCAAACTTCTTGACCTCGGCGTCGAGAGCAGATTCATTCACATCATTGTCCGCAGAAGACTTTTCCTCGGCATCCGACGCAGGACCCTGAATCGATGAGATCATCGCGAATTTCTTGCAAGTTCCACGACTCGGGCTCAAACTCACGGAAATCCACGATCCGAGGACCATAGAAACAAGGACGAACCGACCCGTCATAGTCGACGAGGAGCGAGAAGTCAGGGAAGGCGCAAGGCTCAGTACTACCGTCGCGGTCTCGCGTGATCACTTGCTCGTAGTGCCGGATGCATTTGGTGAAATCGGCGAGACCCCAAATGAATACTCCTGATGAAACGCCATCCTCAATTGCGCGATAGATATTTGAGTGAGGGTCTCGGAGATCCGATGAGATGCGCGCGATGTCGTCGAGTGTCGGCAGCAACGAGTCGGACAGGTTTCTCTGTCTCTCCTGCGTCATATCGCGGAAGAAGCTTGTGCTCGAGACGTCCAGAGGGCTGAACCCGACATTGTCGATGCCGCACTCACGCACGAGGCGCATCAGCTCGTGCAGATTATCGAGTGAGTATTTAGTGAGTGTCACGCGAAGCCCGAGGGTCGTGCGCGGCGACTGGCGTTTGAAATCTTTTAGGTTCTTTGTGACGCGCTCGAAGCGATCGATGCCTCGTACATCTCGGTATGACGACCGTGAGAACCCATCGAGCGATACAACCACCGCATCGAGGTCCAGTCCCGGAAGGTACTCGCGCTTATCCAGCGAGATTCCGTTGGTGTTCAACTCGACCATGAGCCCGGAGGATTTGGCGCCTCTGATGATCTCTTCGAGTTCGGGATGCATGGTCGGCTCGCCGCCCGAGAGCATCACGGCCCTCGCGCCCGCGCGCTTGAACTTCGCGAACAACGGTGCAAGATCCTCCGCATGATGGAGTACTCGGCCCCGCGTCTTCCAGCAGTCGCACATGACACACGGACTGTTGCAGTTCTGAATGATGTGGACGATCGGGGTATGCAGATGAAGCTTGGAAGGATCGCGCACGATGACGCTCGAAGGTTCGATCCCGAGATCTGCTAATTGCGTCAGCAATTCCGCGGTCGTCGTGTTCGTCAGATCAGCGGTGCCGGACGTCACTTGGGTCAGTACTGCGACCGCCGCGTCGTTAAGCCGATAAGGCTGAAGCGTCTGGGCATCGGTGAGGGTCTTGTTCTCGGGATTGAGCAGATACTTCATTACGTCTCCGTCGCGATCTGTTTCGATGACTGAGGCGGGGGCCCAGCCGGGCCCCCGCTGTTACTTGCGCGGTGCGAAACAGGTGGGCGCAACGACGCCTGGTAGTTTCTCGATCAGTGGGCGAGGGTTTGCTTGCATATTTGCGGTCATACACTTCACCTTCTTATTCGGGTCGGGCGGATAGCCCGAAATATGTTGTACATTGGCGCGACGAAGCTAACAGAGCACGTCACTCGCAGGCAATATTTTGCGCCGGGCCACCAATATGCTGCTCAGATCCATCTGCGCTGTCCTGGCAGATGAGAGACCGGACTGCGACAATGGTCGGATCGGTGATTCGGCTGTCATCGCGAGCTGCCCGTCCACGTTGCGGCTCGGACTGAACGCGAGAAAATGGAGGGGCTCGAACGAGGGCAGGCGTTATTCGGCTGGATCAGCGTGCGTGACCGGCTAAGCGCTTGCGGGAGTCGTTCGACACCCGACCTGCAAGATGCGCCAGTGTCTCTCGCCTGCCGACTTCATCGCCCCTCTGGTGCGCCACCTGACAGCTGGCCGCTCGACACCGTTGATGCGTCTGCCATGGACAGTGTCCGTCCCCCGCGCTTGAATCGAGGGCATGACCCACTCGCTCCTCTCGATCCTCGAAGACCATGTCTCGCGCGGCACCGCCCCGGGGATCATCGGCGTCAGCGGCGCCCCTGACGGGCGGGTCGACGTCGTCACGGCTGGAGACCTGAGCGCGGACGCGATCGTGCGCATCCAGTCCATGACCAAGCCGGTCCTGACGGTCGCAGCGCTGCGGCTCGTGCAAGACGGAAGTCTGGGGCTCGACGACCCGGTGGAGCGATGGCTGCCCGAGCTCGCCGACCGCCAGGTGCTGCGAACGCCGACATCTCCGCTCGATGACGTCGAGCCCGCGAAGACCCCCATCACGGTGCGGCATCTACTGACCAACATGTCGGGATACGGCATGATGACCGCTCCGTCCCCGCTGCAGGATGCGATGATCGCCAACCAGACGCAGGCCGGGCAGGAACCCGTCGCCCTCGGCGCGCCGGACTGGCTCGACGCGCTCGCCACCCTGCCGCTCGCCTTCCAGCCGGGTACTGGATGGCGCTACCACCACTCGTTCAGCATCCTCGGCATCCTCCTCTCCCGCCTGGTCGGCGGCTCCCTGGAGGACCACCTGCGGACCGATCTGTTCGAACCGCTCGGCATGGTCGACACCGGCTACACGGTGCCCACGGACCAGGCGCATCGGCTCCCCGCCGGGTATCGCCACGACGAGAACGGCGTGCTGGTCGAGATCGAGCCCGCGGCCGACGGCTTCTACGTCGCGCCGGCGCCGTTCGATCTCAGTCACGCGGAGCTCGTGTCGACCGCATCCGACTACGCGGCATTCGCGCGGATGCTGGCGGCGGGCGGAATCCACGACGGGAAGGTGATCGTCGAGGCTGAACTGCTCGAACTGATGCGCACGGATCAGGTGCCCGCCTCCGCGAAGGCGGAGGACAGTTTCTTCCCCGGATTCTGGAACGGCACGGGCTGGGGCTTCGGCGTCGCAGTGGTCACCGAGGGTGAGCACGCCGGACGATACGGCTGGTCCGGCGGACTCGGCACCGACTTCTTCATCGATCCCGACGGCTCGTTCACGATCATGCTCGCCCAGGTCGAGATGGGGGAGGAGATGATGGGGCTGTTGGGGGATATCCAATAGCAGGGGTAGGGGTGTCGTCGCGGGCGATGTGCAGCGGGGATGCTCGGCGCATGTCGGTCGGATGCCGGGATCGGCATGTGTGCGGGGGATGGCCGCCGAGAGCGATGATCACGGTCGACCTGCGGGGTCACTGTCCGCGCTCGGTGTGGGGCGAATGCGGACCTTCGATGCGGAACGGATGCCACGTTTCGCCTCGCTACCCGAAGCCTTCGCAAGCCCCAGAATGACCAATATACTTCGAACATACTTTCGAATGTCAGGGTGGGTCGCGGGTAAACTGGGGGCATGTCGAAGCTCCCTGGTCTGGTCGAGGCGGTCACCCGCCTCGAAGACGTGTGGGCGGATGTCGGAGATGCGACGGGGTTGTCGCGGGAGCAGTTGATCGCGGTGAATGACGCGATCGGTGTGCTGCGGCGCCGGTTGGACGCGACGCACGCGGATGTCGCGGCGCGGATCGCTCATGAGTCCCGGACCGAGCTGGGTTCCGCGGGACTGGCGAAGGAGTACGGCTACCGGACCGCGGGGAAACTGCTCGCGGCGACGAGTGGGATCTCCGCGGGGGATGCGTCCCGGTTGGTGAAGGTGGGGGAGGCGACCGCGCCGCGCACGGATCTGGTGGGTGCGAGGCTCCCGGCCCGGTATGAGTTGTTGCGGGAAGCGCTCGCGTCGGGGGCGTTGAGTGTCGCCGCGGCGGGGTTGATCATCGCCCTGTTGGATCGGTGCCGGGTGGTGGCCGGGGTGGGGCGGATCGGATTGGCGGAAGAGATCCTCGCGGAGCGGTGTGCCGGGCTGGGGGTGGATGATGTCCGCAAACTCATCGCCCGGGCGGAGGCGTGGTTGGATCCGGATGGGGTGCAGCCGAAGGATGAGGAACGCCGGGCGAAGCGGTCGTGCACGATCGTCGAACGCGACGGGATGGTCCATCTGAACGCGGTGCTGGATGCCGAGACCGCCGCACCGGTGGTCACCGCACTGCGGGGGTATGTGTCTGCGGCGTTCGCCGCCCGGAAGGATGCCCCGAACCCGGACGCGGCGGATGCGGACCGGCGCACGGTGCCGATGCTGCACGCGGATGCCCTCGCGATGTTCTGTGCGCATGTCCTCGGGTGCGAGTCCCGGGTCCCCCTTGCCGGGGCGACGGTCATCGTCCGGTTGACGTTGGATGATCTGCGGGCCGGGTCGGGGTCGGCGACAGTGGATGGGTTGGATCATCCGGTGAACATCGGGGCCGCGCGACGGATGGCCGCCGCCGGAGGGGCGATCCCGTGGGTGTGTGGGGGGAAGAGCGAAGTTCTGGATTGGGGGAGGGAGAAACGTCTGTTCACCCGGGCGCAACGGTTGGCTTTGGCGGAACGTGATGGTGGGTGTGCGATGTGCGGACTCCCACCGGGGATGACGAAAGCACACCACATCCGCTGGTGGACGAGGGATCACGGTCCCACCGACCTGTCCAACGGGGTGCTGTTGTGTGAGACGTGTCACCACCGCATCCATGACAACGGGTGGGACATCCGCATCGACGGCACCGGCGTCACCGCACGGGTCTGGTTCCTCCCACCCGCGCACGTCGACCCCGCCCGCACACCCCGCACCGGCGGACGACATCGATTCGACATCGCCGCATGACCACGCCCTGCGTACAGAGCCTCATCCGCTCACGTCAGCCGTGCACCGCCTCGTCAGACCTCCGTCTTCGCCGCGGGAGTACGTGCGGCACGTCCCTGCGGAAGGCGCCCACCTACCCCGGCACGCCGCAAGCGATCGGCGATCAGGATGCCGAGGGCCGTGCCACCCACGCAACTCGTCAGGGTGATCGCGAAGAACGCGAGCCGCACACCGACCGGCATGGAATCGAGATTGAACGAGGCCCACGCCAGCAGCGGATACACCACACCGACGACGACCGCGCCGACGTAGTGCATCCACGTCCCCCAATACCGCCAGAGCACGAACAGGAACGGCAGCTCCGTGAACGCCGCCCACCACACGTTCGTCGCCACGCTTCCGAACCCGTAACCGGAGAACGGCACGATGACCAGGCCCGCGAGCAGGCCGACCAGCAACCCGACCAGCGGGCGTCGCAGCAGCCGCAATGCGATCACCGACGGCAGCAACCACAGCCCCGCCAGCGCCACACTGACGAACGGCAACCCGGGGAACAGGATCGTCGAGACCCAGTTCGCCGGCGCGAGCAGCAGCCCACCCGCGACACCCAGCGCTGCGCAGGTCAGCAGGATCGCTGTCGGGAAGCGGAACCGCCCCCGACTCCGAGGGGCGCCCACCTTCTCGCCGCTCATACCAGCGGCTCCGCAGCAGCCTCGCGCGCGGCCTTCGACGCCGGAGAAGCCGCACCGATCTTCCAATACCCGCAGAAGCTCACGGCGTTCTTGTCGACCCCGCGCTCACCCACGAGATGCTTTCGCATCCCCGACGCGAGAGCCTGCTCACCCGCCGCATACGCGTGGAACGTCCCCTCGGGCAACGATGTCCGGGCCAGCGTCTCCAGCGCCAGAGCGCCGGGAGCGACGTCATGCGGCCGCACGATCCAGACCAGCTCGATACCCGCGGGGCGAGGGAACGACAGCGCATCCTCCGTCGTCGGCACCTCGACGATCGCCGTGCCGACGGCATCCGCCGGCAGCGACGCGCAGATCGACGCGATCGCCGGCAGCGCCGTCTCATCGCCGACCAGCAGCACCCGGTCCGTACCGCGCTGCGGATTGAACGTGAGCCCCTCATCGATGATCAGCACATGCTCGCCCGGCCGGCACGTCTCCGCCCACCGCGACGCCGGACCAGCCGTGCCGCCGGCCGCCGAGCCGTGCAGCACGAAGTCCACATCGATCTCGGCACCGGCATCCGCCGTCGCCGCCCGATACGCCCGAACGCTGTAGTTGCGCATGACCGGACGCTCGCCATCAGGGATGCGCAGGAACTTCAGATACCCGAACATCTTGTTCGCCTTCGCAGGAACGCGATCCAGGCCGGCATCGCCGCCGATGGGCAGGAACAACCGGAACCACTGGTCGAAGCCCATCGGCCGGAACTTCTCGATCTCACCGCCGCCGAGCGTCACCCGGATCCAGTGCGCCGACAGCTGTTCGCTGCGCAGCACCGTGAGGTGGATGAGCTCGGACGACTCGGGCTTGACCATCTTGCTGTATGCCATGCGGCGCCTTTCAGGGAAGCTGCCAGGGGAAGAACGCGACGAAGATCGCAGCGGATGCCGCAAGACTCGCCACCGTGAACACGATGTCGCGGGCGCGGAACGGCACCAGATGCCGCTCCGTCCGCGTCGAATGAGCGCCGAAGGCACGCGAATCCATCGCGAGCGCCACCCGCTCGGCATGGCGGATCGCACCGGCCAGCAACGGCACGATGTACCCCCACCCGCGAGCGATGCGCGCGAACGGACCCCGACCGCCATGATGCCCGCGCACGCGATGCGCCGCCCGGATCACCGCGAGCTCATGCCCGAACCGCGGCACGAACCGGAACGCCGCCAGCGCCGTGTACCCGATCCGATACGGCACCCGCAGCTGCTGCACGCTCGCCCGCACGAGATCCGGCCCCGTCGTCGTGAGACCGCCGATCAGGGCCAGCGCGATGATCGAACCGAGCCGCAGCGCCGTCGCGAAGCCGATCTCGAGCGCACCCGCATACAGCGTCCACCCGCCGATCCGAAGGAAAGGGGCGCTGTCCGCGACGAGCGCGGCATCCACCCACAACGAGAACCCGACGCCGATCGCGAGCATCCCCACCGGCAGGGCCAGCAGCAGGAGCGCCAGCAGACGCCCCGTCACCCGCGCGCCGATCAGGGTCACCGCATACGCCAGCACGAGGAAGGCCGCCGGTGTCGCCAGGTCCCGCACGAAGATGAGCAGCACCATCGCCGGCGCGAATCCCGCGACCTTCGCCAACGGATTCAGTGCATACAGGAACTGCCGCCGCGAGGTGACCGTCATCGTCGCGTACGGGTCGAAAGCCGCAGCCGTGGGAGAGGTCGCGGTCACGACGCCACCTCCAGACCGGCGGATGCCAGCACCCGCTGCAGCGCGGGAAGACGCAGGCCCGCCCCCGCGAACACCTGCTCGTCCTGGAACAGCGCCGACGTCGGGCCGGCGGCATGAACCCGTCCGTCCTTCAGCACCACCGTGTGCGTCGCGTGCTCGGCGACGAGCTGCAGGTCGTGCGTGACGATGACGATCGTCGTGCCCTCGGCACGCAGACTCCGCAACAGCTCGAGAAGCTCCGATGCCCGCGCGCGATCCTGACCGAACGTCGGCTCATCCAGCGCGAGCACGCGGGGCCGCGTGATCAGCGCGGTGCCGACAGACAGCCGCCGCTTCTCCCCGCCGGACAGCAAGAACGGATGCACCTCCGCCTTGTGCTCGAGCCCGAACCGGACGAGCATCTCCTCCACGCGGGCCGCGATCTCGGCATCCGGAGCATGCCGCAGCCGGAGCCCATGCGCGAGCTCGTCGAAGACCGTGTGCGCGATGAACTGATGCTCCGGATTCTGGAACACGAACCCGATGCGCGACGAGAGGTCCCGCGGCGACGCAGAACCGGGATCCATGCCGTCGACGCTCACCGTCCCGCGAGGCGGCGGCACGACCCCCGCGATCGCCTGGATCAGCGTCGTCTTGCCGGCGCCGTTCGCACCGACGATCGCGGTCAGGCCGCCTTCCGCGAGATCCAGGTCGATTCCGTGCAGGATCTCGGTCCGTCGCCGCCGCACCGTCAGCCCGCGGGCGCGGATGATCGCGTCACCCTCGGTCGTCGAGCGAGCGGGCCGAGACGAGACGGCGACCGCCGGCAGGGCGCGTGCGAGCTCCTCCGGCGACAGGGGCAGCGGATCGAACGAGTAGCCCTGGTCGCGCAGTCGCAGCGCGGCGAGCGTCGCCGCGGGCAGCCAGACACCCATCGCGACGAGCTCATCGGCGTGCTGACGGATGACCTCCGCGGCCGGCCCGTCGAACACGACCCGCCCCTCGCGGTCGAGCACGATCGTGCGCGTCACGAACCCCATCGCCGCATCGAGGTTGTGCTCCACGAGCAGGATGGCCCGATCCCCCGCCGCGACCACGTCCGTCAGCGCCGCGTACACGTCGTCGATGCCCTGAGGATCCAGGTTCGCGGTCGGCTCGTCGAGCACGATCAGCGGAGACCCCATCGCCAGCGCGCAGGCGATCGCGAGACGCTGCCGTCCGCCACCCGACAGGTGATCGGGGTTGTCGTCGCGACGCTCCCAGAGCCCCACCCGGCGCAGCGCATCCTCGACCCGCGCGCGCACCTCGTCGAGCGGCAGCATCAGATTCTCCGGCCCGAACGCCACCTCTTCGTACACCGTGCCCGTGACGATCTGCGCATCCGGATCCTGGAACACCATCGCGACCTGCGTGCTCAGCGTCGCGGTCTGCGTCGTCGCCGTGTCGAGCCCGCCCGCCTCGACCGTGCCGGTCATCGTCGCCGGGAGCGCATGCGGGATCAGCCCGTTCAGCGCGAGCGTGAGCGTCGACTTGCCCGAGCCCGAAGGTCCGAGCAGCAGCACGACCTCTCCGGCGGCGATGTCGAAGGAGACGTCCCGCGGCGACGGGTGCGCGGCATCCGCGTGGGTGAGAGAGAGCTCACGCACGCGGAGCAGGGGCGCGGATGGGCGCACGGCGGAGTCCCGGGTCGGCGGATCGAACGCTTCTAACTTAGCTGAGCCTTACCTGATCCGCCATCGACGCAGAATCGCCCGGAAGAGCGAGAGAACCTCAGCGCTGCGCCACGCCTGCCCGCCGCAGAGCCGCACCGATCGCCAACCCGACCGCGGTCCAGGCGATCGGCCCGAGCACCGAGATCACCAGGTACAGGATCTGCGCCCACAGCGGCAGCGTCGCCATGTGCGCCGCGAAGAACACCACCACGGCCACGAGCACGCCGATCACCGCACCCGACACGAAGAACCGCCACGCGCCCCACGCCCGGTACCGGGTCAGCGCCGCGACACCCTCCTGGATCGCGCCGAACAGCAGCGCCGTGCCGAGGAACCTCAGCGCCCACGCCGGGTTGAACGCGCTCGCGACCAGCGCGGCGATGACGTGCGTGATCAGTGCGACGAGGGGTCTGCGCAGCACCTCCTGCGCGATGATTCCCGGCAGCACGTGCGATCCCAGCAGCAGCCCGTACGCCCACGGGACGGCGACGAGCACGACCGGCGTCAGCAGTCCCGCGACCCCGCCGACGATGCCCGTGGCGACGCCGATAGCCGCGCAGACCAGCAGCAATCTGGTCGAAAGGACGGGGGTTCGGGCCACCCTCCCAGCCTAGTTGCGCGCTGGCCGACGATCGCCGCCGAGCGACCGGGGAAAAGCGGCTCGGAGCAGGTTCCGTATCGACCAAAGTCCCCCCTGTGGCCCTTCGTCTATGTTTCCGCCGTGCCCCTGGCGCGCTCCCCGACCCCGGACTACTTTGAGCGGCATTGCGGCAACGACGCCGCACGAAGATCATCGAGCATCGGGAGAAGCGCATGGGTCGAACACCCCTCCGCATAGCAGCAGCCACCACCCTGGCCACGCTGTTCATCGCATCGACGGCAACCGCAGGCTACGCGGCGGAGGAGGTGACGCACCCCGTTCCCATCGCCGGCACCCCCGGCCACTACATCGTCGTGATGAAGGCCGATCCCCTCGCCAGCTACGAAGGCGACGTCAAGGGCCTCAAAGCCACGAAGCCCGCTGAGGGCGAGCAGCTCGAGACCCAGTCGCAGGATTCCCAGCGCTACGTCGAGCACCTTCAGACCGAGCAGACCGACCTCGCCACGCAGGTCGGCATCACCCCCGACACCACCTATCAGGTGGTGCTGAACGGATTCAGCGCCGACCTCACCGGCGAGCAGGTCGACAAGCTCCGTGCCTCGAAAGACGTCTTCGGCGTCTATCCCGATGAGATCCGCCACCCGGATGCGCAGACCTCGACCGACTTCCTCGGTCTCGGTGACGATCGCAAGGGCCGTGGCGGCGTCTGGCAGCAGACCGGCGGCGTCGACAAGGCCGGCGAGGGTGTCGTGGTCGGTGTCATCGACACGGGCATCGCGCCCGAGCATCCGTCGTTCGAGGGCAAGAAGCTCAAGAAGCAGAACAAGCAGCAGAGCCGCCACAAGGGCAACCAGCCCTACACCGACGGCACGTACGTCTACTTCGACAAGTCCGACGGCGGGCAGTTCCAGTCCGCCATGGTCGAAGGCCAGGACTGGGACAAGCGCGACTACTCGTCCAAGCTCATCGGCGGCCAGTACTTCTACAAGGGTGCCGAGGCGACCGGCTTCGACTTCCAGTACGACTACCTCTCGCCGCGAGACGGCGATGGCCACGGCTCGCACACCGCGAGCACCGCGGCCGGCAACTTCAAGGTGAAGGCAGCCGTCGAAGGCGTCGATCTCGGCACGATCTCCGGCGTCGCGCCGGCATCGAAGGTCGCAGCCTACAAGGCCTGCTACGTCGGCCCCGACCCCGCCGTCACCACCGATGACATCTGCGCGCTGAGCGACCTCGTCGCCGCGATCGACCAGGCCGTCGCCGACGGCGTCGACGTGATCAACTACTCGATCGGCGGCGGAGCGGCGTCGACCGTCATGGCCCCCGAGGACCTCGCGTTCTTCAACGCCGCGGCTGCGGGCGTCTACGTCGCGGTCAGTGCCGGCAACGACGGTCCCGACCCGGTCACGGCCGACCACGGCTCGCCCTGGTACACCACGGTCGCCGCATCGACCATCCCGACCTGGGAGGGCACCGTCCAGTTCGAGGGATTCGAGCAGGCGGGCGCCTCGGTCAGCGTGCCGTTCGGCGAGACCATCACGGGCCCGTCGATCTATGCGGGGGATGCCGCGGCATCCGGCGCCACGGCGGCGAACGCCGCGCTGTGCCTGCCCGGCACCCTCGACCCGGCCAAGATCGCCGGTCACATCGTCGTCTGCGATCGCGGGAACAACGCGCGTGCGGAGAAATCGCAGGTCGTGAAGGATGCCGGTGGCATCGGCATGGTCCTCGTGAACGTCCCCGGCGGGTCCGACTCGCTCGACAACGACTTCCACGCCGTGCCGACCGTGCACCTGAGCTCGGTGCACCGTGCCGCGGTTCTCGCGTACGTGCAGGGCGGCACCGACCGTCCGATCACTCTCGTCGGTGAGAACACCACCGATGTCACGACCCCGACGCCGCAGATCGCGGGCTTCTCGAGCCGTGGTCCGGTGCTCGCCGACGGCAGCGACGTGCTGAAGCCGGATGTCGCGGCACCCGGCGTCGCGATCCTCGCGGCGACGAACAACGCACCGGGGGAGAAGCCGACCTTCGGCATCCTCTCCGGCACGTCGATGGCATCGCCGCACGTCGCGGGTCTCGCCGCCCTCTACCTCGGCGAGCGCCCCAAGGCGACGCCCGCCGAGATCAAGTCCGCGATGATGACCACCGCGTACGACACGGTGCTCCCCGACGGATCGCCGAACACGAACCCGTTCGAGCAGGGCGCGGGTCAGGTCGATCCGAAGCGCTATCTCAACCCGGGTCTGCTGTACCTCAACGGCGTGAAGGACTGGGCGGCGTTCCTCGACGGCAAGGGTCTCTCGGACTTCCCGGGGATCGAGCCGATCGACGGCAGTGATCTCAACCAGCCGTCGATCTCGATCGGCACCCTGGCGAGTTCGCAGACCGTGACGCGGTCGGTCACCTCGACCGAGAAGGGCGTCTTCACCGCGAAGGCCTCGGTGCCGGGCGTGAACGTGAAGGTCAGCCCGCAGCAGTTGACGTTCGACAAGGCGGGTCAGACGAAGACCTTCACCGTGACGTTCGACAACGCCAGTGCGCCCGTCGAGCAGTGGGCGACCGGATCGCTGGTCTGGACGAGCAAGAAGAACTCCGTGCGCTCGCCGATCGCCCTCTTCCCGGTGACGGCGGATGCTCCGGCAGAGGTCTCCGGCGCCGGCGTCGACGGCAGCACCACCGTGGAGGTCATCCCCGGCGTCACGGGCGATCTTCCGCTCAACCTGTCGGGTCTCACCCCGTTCGAACTGCTCGCCGACCCGGACAACCCGGTCGAGGGTCATTCGGGTGACGAGAACTCGGGAGACGCCAACAAGGACGTCGCGTGGATCGTCGATGTTCCCGAGGGCACCACGCTCTCGCGCTTCGACCTCGACTCGTCGGACGATGAGGGCAGCGACCTCGACCTCACCGTGTACCGCGTGGTGAGCGCCGACGACCTGCAGTACTACCAGCGCTGGCAGTCGGCGACCGGTTCGGCGGACGAGAGGGTCACGATCCCCGCGCCCACCCCCGGCACCTACCTCGTGGTGGCGAACATCTACTCGACGACTGGACCGATGACGTGGGACATGTCCTACGCCAACGTGCTGCCCGGCGGCGAGGGGGCGTTCACGGCGACGCCGAACCCGCTCCCGGTGGTCCGCGGCGTGAAGACGAGCTACCAGCTCGGCTGGACCGGTCTCACCGCCGGTACCCGCTACCTCGGCATGGTGCAGTACGGCGACTCCGCGGTGCGCACGATCGTGACGGTCGATGCCCCGGCCGCGGCGGACGTGCCGGACGCGGACGCGCCCGAGACGGAGGCCCCGGAGACGGAGGCCCCGCCGACGGAGGCCCCGCCGACCGAAGCCCCGCCGACGGAGCAGCCGGAGTAGTCGCACCGTTCCGTCCCGCTTCGCTCGCTCAACGACCGGATCCTCCCCCTCGGTCGTTGAGCGAGCGTCGTCGTGGCCCCGTTCATCGCGCGATCGGCGCCGCTCGTCGCAGCATCCGCTTCATGCCCCTCCTCGGGCGTCGACGTCTTCCTAGCGTGGGGGAACGCAACGTCGCGTATCCCGAGGAGACCCCCATGACCGCACCGGGCAGCACCGCACCCGACATCGTCACCGACCCGAAGCTTCCTCCCGTCGCCCTCAGCGACGAGCATCACGAGAAGTCCAACCGCTGGACCCTGCCGAAGATCATCCTCTGGGCGGCCATCGCCCTGCTGGGGGCCGTGGCCTGGACGATGCTCGCGATCGTCCGCGGCGAGACCGTCAACGCGATCTGGTTCGTGTTCGCCGCGGTCTGCACGTATCTGATCGGCTACCGCTTCTACTCGAAGGTGATCGAGAAGTACATCACCCGCCCCGACGACCGCCGCGCCACCCCGGCCGAGGTCAAGCAGGACGGCAAGGACTTCGTCCCCACCGACCGCCGTGTGCTCTACGGCCACCACTTCGCCGCCATCGCCGGCGCGGGTCCCCTCGTCGGCCCTGTGCTCGCCGCGCAGATGGGCTACCTCCCCGGCACGATCTGGATCATCGTCGGCGTCGTGCTCGCCGGAGCGGTGCAGGACTACACGGTGCTCTTCTTCTCGATGCGCCGCGGCGGCCGCACGATCGGACAGATGGCCCGCCAGGAACTCGGTCGTATCGGCGGCACCGCCGCGATCATCGCCTCGCTGCTGATCATGCTGATCATCGTCGCGATCCTCGCCCTCGTCGTCGTCAACGCGCTCGGGGAGAGCCCGTGGGGCGTCTTCTCGGTCGCGATGACCATCCCGATCGCGATCTTCATGGGTGTCTACCTGCGCTTCATCCGCCCCGGCAAGGTGACCGAGGTCTCGATCATCGGTTTCGTGCTGCTCATGGCCGCGATCATCGGCGGCGGTCAGGTCGCGGCCACCGAGTGGGGTCAGGCGATCTTCCACCTCGACCGCACCACGATCGCGTGGGGCATCATCATCTACGGCTTCATCGCCGCGGTGCTGCCGGTCTGGCTGCTGCTCGCCCCGCGCGACTACCTGTCGACCTTCATGAAGATCGGCGTCATCGTGATGCTCGCGGGTGCGATCATCCTCGTGCGTCCCGAGATCACGGTCCCGGCGATCAGCATCTTCGGCGAGAACGGCATGGGTCCGGTGTTCGCCGGTCCGCTCTTCCCCTTCCTGTTCGTGACGATCGCCTGCGGGGCGTTGTCGGGGTTCCATGCCCTGATCGCCTCGGGCACCACCCCGAAGCTCATCGAGAAGGAGCGTCAGACCCGCTTCATCGGCTACGGCGGCATGCTCATGGAGTCGTTCGTCGCGATCATGGCGCTCGTCGCCGCGATCTCGATCGACCAGGGCATCTACTTCGCGATGAACGCGCCGACCGCGGCGACCGGAGGCACGGTCGAAGGGGCCGTCGCCTTCGTGAACTCGCTGGGGCTGACGGGGGTGAACCTCACGCCCGAGATGCTCACCGGCACGGCCCAGGCGGTCGGCGAGGAGTCGATCGTGTCGCGCACCGGCGGTGCGCCGACGCTCGCGCTCGGCCTCGCGCACATCATGCAGCAGGCCCTCGGCGGGCAGGCGCTCATGGCGTTCTGGTACCACTTCGCCATCATGTTCGAGGCGCTGTTCATCCTCACCGCGGTGGATGCCGGAACCCGCGTCGCCCGCTTCATGCTGCAGGACTCGATCGGCGCCTGGTTCCCGAAGTTCCGTGACGTCTCCTGGCGTCCCGGCGTCTGGATCTGCACCGCGATCATGGTGGCGGGCTGGGGAGCGATCCTCATCCTCGGCGTCACCGACCCGCTCGGCGGCATCAACACCTTCTTCCCCCTCTTCGGCATCGCGAACCAGCTGCTCGCGGCGATCGCGCTCGCCGTGGTGCTGGCGATCGTGGCCAAGCGCGGGCGCAGCTACTTCAGGTGGCTGTGGATCATCGGGCTGCCGCTCGCGTTCACCGCGGTCGTCACGATCACGGCCTCGCTCTACAAGATCCTCTCGCCGGTCCCGGCGATCGGGTACTGGGCGAATCACTTCAAGTACCTCGACGCGAAGAACAGCGGCGACGACTCGCTCGGAGCGCCGGAGGTGCTCGACGCCGTCATCCGCAACACCGCCGTGCAGGGCACGCTGTCGATCATCTTCGTCACCCTCGCGATCATCGTGATGGTCACGGCCGTCATCGCGACTATCACGGCGATCCGCAACGGCGGTGGTGAGAACACCGAAGAGGCCCCGGTCGCCTCTCGGCGCTTCGCCCCGGCCGGGTTCCTGCCGAACTCCGCCGAGCGCGAGCTCGAGAAGCAGTGGGAGCCGATCCTCGCCGACGACCGCAAGGCGTCGAGCCACTGATGAGCGGATCACGGGCGGATGCCGCGACCACCCACCCCTTGCGCACGCTCGCACGTGCGGCGGGGCGGGTGGGCCGCGGCATCCGCTGGTACATGACGACGCTGATGGGCGACACGGCGTACGCGACGTACGTCGCCCATCACCGTCGTGCGCACCCGGGCGAGGATCCGATGACGGAGCGGCAGTTCTGGCGGCAGAAGATGGACGACCAGGACCGCAACCCCGGTGCCCGGTGCTGTTGAGACCCGGTGCTGCCGACCTCTTTATGCTGAACGCATGACCGACGTCGTTCTCGCTGCCGTGCTGGGCGTGCTCGGCGGTGTGGTCCTGACGGTCCTCCTGCTGCTGGCGCGCCGCCTCGCGCGCGGGGCCGCCGACCTCGGCAGCGACGCGGAACAGGGCGCACTGCGGGCGCTGCATCAGGCGAGTCTCGCGGCACCGCACCTGCGCGCGGGGCTCGCCGCACCCGACGTCGTCAAGGCCGCCCGCCACCTGCGCGTGCTGCTCGGCAGCGCGGCGGTGGCGATCGTGAGCGCCGACGGCACCGTGTCGTTCGACGGGCCGTCCGACGGTCTCGAGTCGGCGGCCGTGCGCATCGCCGCGCAGGTGACGGATTCCCGTCGGCGGCAGGTCTTCCCCGCGCCCGGTCCCGATGACGACCTCGAAGCGGTGGGTGCGCCGATCGTCGTCGACGGCCGGGTCGTCGGCGTGGTCGTGGCATTCGCGGCGCCGGCGCGAGCGGCCCTCGTGCGCGCGGCGGAGGAGGTCGCCGACTGGTGCGCCGCGCAGGTCGAGCTCGGCGGCCTCGACGCCTCGCGCACCCAGCTCGCCGAGGCCGAGCTGCGATCGCTGCGCGCCCAGATCTCGCCGCACTTCATCTACAACGCGCTCACCGCCATCGCGTCGTTCATCCTCACCGACCCTGCGCGGGCGCGCGAGCTGGTGCTCGAGTTCGCCGACTTCACGCGATACTCCTTCCGACGGCAGGGGGAGTTCACGACGCTCGCCGAGGAGCTCGGCAGCATCCACTCCTACCTCGAGCTCGAGCGAGCGCGCTTCGGCGACCGGCTGCGCGTCACCCTGCAGATCGCTCCGGAGACCCTCGCCACGGTCATCCCGTTCCTGTCGGTGCAGCCGCTGGTCGAGAACGCCGTGCGGCACGGGCTCGAGCCGGGGGAGGGCGGCGGGGAGATCCGCATCGTCTCCCGCGACGACGGCACGCACACCGAGATCGCCGTGGAGGACGACGGCGTGGGGATGGATCCGGAAGGCCTGCGCGCGACCCTCACCGCCGGCGACGACGGCGTGCACGTGGGGCTCCGCAACGTCGACACGCGTCTCCGGCAGCTCTACGGAGCCGAGGGCGGGCTGGTCGTCGAGACCAACACCGGCGCCGGTACCCTGGTGCGCATGCGGGTGCCGAAATCCCAGCCCCTGCACGATCCGCTGCACGAGCCGGTGACGTCATGATCGACGTCCTCGTCGCCGACGACGAGAGGCCGGCCCGTGAGGAACTCGTCCACCTGCTGCGCACCGACGACCGCATCGGCGAGATCCTCACGGCCGAGAGCGGGGCGGACGCCCTCCGGCAGTTGTCGGAGCGCGTGGTGCAGATCGCCTTCCTCGACATCCACATGCCGGGCCTGACCGGCACCGACCTCGCCCGTGCGCTGCTCGCGCTCGCCGAACCCCCGGCCGTGGTGTTCGTGACGGCCGACGATGCCCGTGCCGTCGAGGCCTTCGAGCTGCGCGCGGCCGACTATCTGCTCAAGCCGGTCCGCACCGAGCGGCTGCGGCAGGCGATCGACCGCGTGGTCGAGCTCGGCGAGGCGGCGAAACCCGGCGACGACGAGATGCTGCCCGTCACGGTCGGGTCGGCCGTGCGGTTCGTGCGCCGCAGCGACGTGCGCTGGGTGCAGGCGCAGGGCGACTACTCGCGCCTGCACACCGGCGACGGCGCAGGGCACCTCGTGCGCATCCCGATCTCGGAGCTCGAGACGCGGTGGGCGGATGCCGGCTTCCTCCGCATCCATCGCTCCTCGCTCGTGCGCGCGGCCGCCGTGACCGAGGCGCGTCTGTCGGGAGCGGAACCGTCGGTCTCGATCGGCGAGCTGTCGCTGCCGGTCAGCCGACGCCTGGTGCCGGCGGTGCGCGAGGCGCTCGTGCGCGGTGAGGGCGTCGCATGAGCGAGGGCATCGCATGAGCGAGGCGCCGAAGCGCGTGCGGGTGACGGCGGATGCCCCGCCGCGGCGGCCGCCGACCTACACCCGGGGAATCGCGCTGCCCGGGGCGCCGGTGGACGAGGCGGATGCCGTCTACGCGCGAGCCCTCATGCGCAGCCAGCTGCGCCTCGCTCTCGGCACGGTCGCGGGCTTCGTGCTCGTGGTCGTCGCCCTCACGCTGACGATCGCGCTGATCCCCGAGATCGGCCGGGTGCTGGTGTGGGGGCTGCCGCTGTCGTGGCTGCTGCAGGCGTACGCCTTCTACCCGGTCATCCTCGTCTTCGCGGTGCTCTACGTGCGCACGGCCGCCCGCAACGAACGGCGCTATCGGGCACTCCGGGACCGCGAGTGAACGCCGTCATGGACCTCGTGGGCGTCGCGCTCGTGATCGTGGCGACGCTGCTCATCGGCGTGTACGGGCTGCGGATCTCCCGCACCACGGGCGACTTCTTCGTCGCATCGCGCACGGTGCGCCCGGTCTGGAACGCCTCGGCGATCAGCGGCGAGTACCTCTCGGCCGGCACGTTCCTCGGGCTGTCCGGCCTCGTGCTGCTCGACGGCGCCCGCGGGTTCTGGTTCCCGATCGGCTATGCGGCGGGGTACCTGCTGGTGCTGGCCTTCGTCGCGGCGCCCCTGCGGCGGAGCGGTGCGTACACGATCCCCGACTTCATCGAGGCGCGCCTCGAATCGGTCGCTGCCCGCCGGGTCACCAGCATCGCGGTGCTGATCATCGGCTGGCTGTACATCGTGCCGCAGCTGCACGGCGCCGGGATCACCCTGCTGGTCGTGGCCGGCGTGCCGGAGTGGGTCGGCGCCGTGACGGTCGCCGTGCTGGTCGCGGCGGCGGTGGCCGCGGGCGGCATGCGCGCGATCACCTACGTGCAGGCGTTCCAGTACTGGCTCAAGCTCACCGCGCTCCTCGTGCCGGTGGTGTGCATCGCCTTCGCGCTGAGCGGCGGACCGCACGACTTCGACCCGGCCCTCGTGTTCCCCGCCGAGGCCGGGCCGTCGGGGTTCGACGCGTACGAGACGGCCTCCCTCCTGCTGGCGCTGCTGCTGGGGACCATGGGTCTGCCGCACGTGCTGGTGCGGTTCTACACGAGCCCGACCGGCGTCTCGGCCCGCCGTACGACGGTGATCGTGATCGTCATGGTGAGCGCCTTCTACGCGGTGTCGAGCACGATGGGCCTGCTGGCGCGCATCGCCGCACCCGATCTCGCGGAGCCCGGCATCGCCGACACGGTCGTGCTGCAGCTGCCCTCCCGCGTCTTCCCCGGCGTCTTCGGCGAACTGCTCACGGCGCTCATCGTGGCGGGGGCCTTCGCGGCGTTCCTGGCGACCTCGGCCGGGCTCGTCGTCTCGCTCGCCGGGGTCATCAGCCAGGACGTGTTCTCCGGCTCGGTGCGCTCGTTCCGGCTGTCGGCGGTGCTGTGCGCGCTCGTACCGCTCGGGATCGCGCTGCTCACGGCTCCCGCCGGACTCGGCTCGAGCGTCGGCGTCGTGTTCGTCGTGGCCGCGTCGACGCTGTCGCCGGTGGTGCTGCTGGGCGTGTGGTGGCGACGGCTCACCGCGCGGGGTGCGGTGGCCGGGATGCTGTCGGGCGGCCTCGCGGCGGGCCTCGCCCTGCTCGTGCACGCCGTCATCGGCGGGGTCGGAGTCGCGGCGCCCTACCTCGCGCAGCCTGCCGCCTGGACCATCCCGCTCGCCGCCGCCGTCACCGTCGTGGTCTCGGTCCTGGACCCGCGCGGACCGTCCCCGCGGACCGCGCGCTTCCTCGCGCGGGTGCACACGCCGGAGCGCGGCTGACGGTGTTGCCGTTCGAATCGCGCAACTGGTCGCAAAACCGCCCCGAAAGAGACCATTCGCGCGATTCGAAACTCAGATCTTGCGCCCGCGCGGCATCAGCCGCACATCGGGCAGCGGAGGGGCGGGGATGCGCACGTCGTGACCCTCGACTGTTCCGAAACGAGCGGATGCCGCCTCCCACTCCTCGCGGGCGGCGACGATCTCGTCGTGCTCGCGGCCGGCGAAGTTCCACCACATCACGATGTCGTCCTCGAACGGCTCGCCCCCGAGCAGGAACAGCAGCGCGCCCTCGGTCGACGACACCTCGACGTCACCGCGGGAGTCGCCCAGGTACAGCAGCTCGTTGCGCTCCATCGGATGCTCCGACACGACCGCGTCGCCTTCGACGAGCATGAGCGCGTGCTCCCACTCCGGCCGCAGCGGCAGCCGCACGCGGGAGCCGCGGGCGAGCACGATCTCAGCGCCGACGATCGGGGTGTGCACCGTCGCCGGCGAGACGACGCCCGCGAACTCGCCGAGCACGACCGTCGCCGCGGCATCCGATCCCTCCTCGGCTGTGACGGTCACGCCCGGCAGCTCGGTGTGCCGCTCGAATCCGGCAGCTCCGTGACGGGTCGACTCGGGCAGCACCACCCAGAGCTGCAGGGCGTCGAGGGGGATCGGGCCGTCGCCGATCGAGTACTCCGAGTGCGAGATGCCGTTCCCGGCCGTCATCAGGTTCAGCTGGCCGCGGCGCAGGTCGGCGTCGCTGCCGAGGGAGTCGCGGTGCCGGATCTCGCCGACGAGCGGCCAGGTCACGGTCTGCAGGCCGATGTGCGGGTGCGGTTCCACCCGCATCTTCGTGTCGGCGGGGCCGAACCGGTCGAGGAAGCACCAGGCGCCGATCGTCGGCAGGTTGCGGTGCGGAAGCGCGCGCAGCACGTTCATCCCGCGCACCCCGCCGAGCGGAACCTCGCGGGGCTCCAGGACGATGCGGCGCTGCCCGATCATTCGGACTCGGCCGTCCGGGGGCGCGGCCAGCGGATCTCCGCGCCCGGGATCTCGTGCGTCTCGAGGTACTTCGCGATGTAGGGGCACAGCGGCACGATCGCCTCGCCGCGACCCGCGGCATCCGTCAGCGCCGCCGAGGCCAGTCTGCCCGCGAGACCCTGACCCTGGAACTCGTCGTCGATCTCGGTATGGAGGAAGCGGATGGAACCGGGGCGCAGATCGAAGGCGGCGAAGCCCGCGAGCACCCCGCCGGAGCGGATCTCGTAGCGCGACTCCTCGTCGTCGCGGGTGACGGTGATGTCGGTCATCGGGTCTCCTTCATGCGTCTGCATCCAACCTACGCCCGGATCTGTGGAGAGGCACCGTCTGACGTCCGCGGGGGTCGTTACGCTGGAGGGATGCCGCAGACTCCCCGTGACCCGTACGCGGATCTGCCGTACGCCGACGAGCCCTACGACGACGGCTGGGAGTCGTCCGCGCCGCCCGAGCCGATGGACTGGGAGCCCCAGGGCGCGGGCTTCGAGCCGCCGCTGGACTGGGGGCCCGGGCCCGTCACGAAGGTCGCCCCGGCATCCGTCCCGTCCGTCCCCGCCGTCCGCAAGGCCACGCCGAGCAGGTACCCGACCGCGCGCGAGGCGCTGCACACGGTCTTCGGCTACGACGAGTTCCGCGGCGACCAAGCGGCCATCGTCGATCAGGTGATCGCGGGCGGCGACGCCGTCGTGCTGATGCCCACCGGTGGCGGCAAGAGCATCACGTACCAGGTGCCGGCGCTCGTGCGCGAGGGCACGGGTCTCGTCATCAGTCCGCTCATCGCCCTCATGCACGATCAGGTCGATGCGCTGCGCGCCAACGGCGTCAAGGCCGCGTACCTGAACTCGACCCAGGCCATCGACGAACGGCGCGAGGTCGAGCGGGCGTATGTCGCGGGCGAGCTCGACCTCATCTACGTCGCCCCCGAGCGCCTGTCCAGCGCGCAGACCACGGCCCTCCTGCAGCGCGGCACGCTCAGCGTCATCGCGATCGACGAGGCCCACTGCGTGTCGCAGTGGGGGCACGACTTCCGCCCCGATTACCTCGCGCTGGGCGACCTCGGCGAGCGGTTCCCCGGTGTCCCGCGCATGGCGCTCACCGCGACGGCGACCGCGGCGACCCACAAGGAGATCACCGAGCGGCTGCACCTCGACGGCGCGGAGCACTTCGTGGCGAGCTTCGACCGCCCGAACATCCAGTACCGCATCGTGCCGAAGGTCGACCCGCGCAAGCAGCTCGTCTCGTTCATCCGCTCTCAGACCGAGGGCGCGGCCGGCATCGTCTACGCGCTCAGCCGCAAGTCGGTCGAGCAGACGGCCACGTATCTCGCGGCCCAGGGGTTCGACGCCCTGCCGTACCACGCCGGTCTCCCGGCCGAGGTGCGCGCCGCGAACCAGGCCCGCTTCCTCCGCGAAGACGGCGTGGTCATGGTCGCCACCATCGCGTTCGGCATGGGCATCGACAAGCCCGACGTGCGCTTCGTCGCCCACATCGACCTGCCGAAATCCGTCGAGGGCTACTACCAGGAGACCGGCCGCGCCGGCCGTGACGGAGAGCCGTCGGTCGCGTGGATGGCCTACGGCCTCGGCGACGTCGTGCAGCAGCGCCGCATGATCGACCAGAGCCCTGGCGACCGCACCTTCAAGATGCGGCTCGGGCAGCACCTCGACGCGATGCTCGCCCTGTGCGAGACCGTGGAGTGCCGCCGGCAGAACCTCCTCGGGTACTTCGGCCAGGAGTCGCAGCCCTGCGGCAACTGCGACACGTGCCTCGATGACACCGAGACCTTCGACGGCCTCGTCCCCGCGCAGAAGCTGCTCTCGACGATCGTGCGGCTGAAGCGCGAGCGCAACCAGTCGTTCGGCGCCGGGCACCTCGTCGACATCCTCCGTGGCGCCTCGACCGAGCGCATCCGTCAGCAGGGGCACGACAAGCTCGCGACCTACGGCATCGGCGCCGACCTCTCCGATCAGGACTGGCGAAGCGTCGTGCGGCAGCTCCTCGCCCGCGGCATCCTCGTCGCACAGGGCGACTACGGCACTCTCGCCCCCGGTGAGCCGGCCGCCGGGGTGCTGCGCGGCGAGACGCCCGTGCCGCTCCGCAAGGACACGATCGGGCGGCCGGCATCGTCGTCTCGCGCCCGCAAGGCGAGTGCGGCGGATGCCCTGGATGCCGGCGACCGCGGGCTCTTCGAGGCGCTGCGCGCCTGGCGGGCCGAGACCGCGCGCGAGCAGGGCGTGCCCGCCTACATCGTGTTCGGCGACGCGACGCTGCGCGCCCTGGCCGAGCATCGCCCGGCGTCGCTCGGCGACCTCGACGGCATCACCGGGATCGGCGCCAAGAAGCGCGAGGCCTACGGCGAGGGCGTGCTCGCCGTCATCGCCGCGGCCTGACCGGCGGGTCGCTCAGACCGCGGGCAGCACGTCGTCGATGTGCGCGCGGAGATGCGCGGCGACGTCGACGGCCTCACGGTCGTAGAGCCACTGGTACTGCAGCCCGTCCCACATCGCGATCAGCCAGATCGCTTCGCGCTCGGGGTCGCGGTGCGACGGAAGGTCTCCGTCGACCTGCGCCAGCCGGAACAGCTCGGTGAAGTAGGCGATCGCGCTCGTGAAGCGCTCGGCGAAGTAGTCGTGGGCGGGGTGCGTCGCCGGCACGGCCTCGCACGAGAGCACGGCGTACACCTCGATCAGGCCGGGTTCGTGCTGGGCGTTCACCCGCGCGCCGTCGGCGATGCCGCGCAGCAGTGTTCCGGCGCGATCCGAGGTCAGCACCTCGCCGCGATCGCGGATGGCGCGGTCGCGTTCGGCGAGCACGGCGCTGAGCAGCAGTTCCTTCGACGCGTAGTGATGCAGCAGCGTCGACTTCGAGACGCCGACCGCATCGGCGATGTCGCGCAGGCTCGTGTCGCCGTAGCCGTCGCGCGAGAAGAGCCGCATGGCATCGGCGACGATCTGGGTGCGCCGCCGGCGCCCGACCGCGTAGCCGGGATCGACGTCGACCGTGCCGCCGCCGAACGGCGCGGGCAGCGGCCCGGACGGCTCGGGCGCGGGTTCGGGGTCGTCCGGATCGCGCCAGCCGGTGGGCAGGACCCACTGCGCCTCGCGCTCCTCGAGCATCTCGACCACGTCGACCTGCTCCGGCAGGTACTGAGCGAGCAGCTGCAGGCCGTCCCAGCCTGCGGTGTGGCGCGTGATCTCGCCGTCGACATCGCGCTCGGGGTCGATGGTGCCGTGGTACTGGGCGTCGGCCAGCGCATCGTGGCTGAGGTGGCGCAGCCTCGCGTACCGCGCCTGCATGCGGTCGTGAGCGGGGTGGCCGGGTGACGACGCCTCGCCGGTGAGCGCGGCGAACAGCTCCAGGTAGCCCGGGGTGCGGGCGTTCCGCTCGGCGAGCCGGGCGAAGACGAGGTCGCCGGGTTCGGATGCCGCGGAGATGTCGGCGAACACGGCCTCGTTCTCGGCCTCGAACTCTCCGACGACCTCGGCGAGCAGCGCATCCTTCGAGGGGAAGTGCCCGAGCAGCCCGGGATGGCTGACGGATGCCGCGGCCGCGATGTCGCGCAGCGACGTCGAGCGGTACCCGTTGCCGACGAACAGCTCGCGCGCCGCGGAGACGATCCGCTGGCGCGTCGCTGCCGCGCGGGTGTGCCGCGAGCCCTGGGGCGTCATCGTCGTCATCGCCTTCTCCCTCCTCTTCCCATCCTCTCTCATTACCAATCGGTCGGCATTCACTTACCAATCGGTCGAGTTTCGTGTATTCTCCTCGAAGAGCCGCCTCGCCCGAAGACGTGCGGCGCATCGAAAGGATTGTCATGACAGAGCTGTCATCCGCCGCGAACGCCGCTGCGGTCGGGACCACCGGCATCAAGACACCCGGCACGACCCCGGCGAAGACACCGCGCGGCTACACGCCTGGCCTCGCCGCCGTGAACTTCGGCGTCTACCTCGCGCTCCTCACCCCGGTGATGGTGTCGATGGCCTTCAAGATCCAGCACATCGATCCCGTGAACACCGAGGGCAGCCTCGGTCTCGTCATGGGCGTCGGAGCGGCCTTCGCGCTCGTCGCGAACCCGCTCGTGGGCCGACTCTCCGACCGCACGACGTCGCGATGGGGCATGCGCCGCCCCTGGATCCTCGGCGGGGCGATCGTCGGCCTCGGCGGCTTCACCCTGATCGGCGTCGCGACCTCGGTGCTGACCGTGCTGCTCGCCTGGTGCCTCGTGCAGGCCTCGATGAACGCGGTGCTCGCTGCCGCGAACGCCACCCTGCCCGATCAGGTCCCCGTGTCCAGCCGCGGCAAGGTCTCCGGAATCATCGGCATCACCACGCCCATCGGCATCCTCGCCGGCAGCTTCCTGGTGAACTTCCTGCCCGGTGACTTCGAACGCTTCGTCGTGCCCGGCGTGATCGCCCTCGTGCTCGTGATCATCTTCGTGCTGATCCTCAAGGACCGCCGCCTCGCCCAGAAGCCGGCCGATCGGTTCACGGTCGGCACCTTCTTCGGCTCGTTCGTCTTCAACCCGCGCAAGCACCCCGACTTCGGCTGGACCTGGCTCACCAAGTTCTTCGTCATGTTCGGCTACGCCGGCATCGCGACCTTCCTGCCGCTGTACCTGGTGACCAAGTTCGGCCTCGACGAGCAGGGCGCCGTGGGCGTCATCCTGGCCGCCAACCTCGCCTCGATGGCGGCGATGGCGATCTCCTCGCCGCTCGGCGGATTCCTCTCGGACAAGATCGGCAAGCGCCGCCCGTTCGTCGCGATCGCCGGCGTGATCATGGTCGTGGGCCTGGTGATCCTCGCCGTCGCTCCGGACATCACGACCGTCATCATCGCCCAGTCGATCATCGGCCTCGGCGCGGGGTCGTTCCTCTCCGTCGATCTCGCGCTCGCCACCGAGGTGCTGCCCAACCCCGACGACGTCGCGAAGGACCTCGGCGTGCTCAACATCGCCAACGCCCTGCCGCAGTCGATCGCCCCCGCGATCGCCCCCGGCATCATCGCGCTGGGTGCGGCCACGCCGCTCGGCGGCTACACCACCTGGTACCTGTTCGGCGCGCTCGTCGCGCTCGCCGGCGCCGTTCTCGTCTACCGCATCAAGGGAGTCCGATGACCATCTCCGACACCACGACCACCGACACCACCGGCTCCACGACCCGCCCCTGGCTCGACGCGGGCCTGCCGGTCGACGAGCGGGTGCAGCTCCTCCTCGATGAGATGACGATCGAGGAGAAGGCCGGACTGTTCTTCCACACGATGATCGCGATCGGCGACCTCGAGGAGCCGAACCCCGTCTTCGCGACGCCGTCGGCGAGGGAGTTCCTCGAGACCAAGCAGATGACGCACTTCAACCTGCTCGGCGCCGCGCCCACCGGCCGGGAGATCGCGGCCTGGCAGAACGCGCTGCAGCGGCTCGCGGCATCCACCCGCCTCGGCATCCCCGTGACGCTGTCGACCGACCCGCGCCACTCGTTCAGCGAGAACCCGGGCGCCTCGATCCTCGCCGGCCCGTTCTCGCAGTGGCCCGAGACCCTCGGTCTCGCCGCGACGCGGGACGAGGCCCTGGTCGAGCGCTTCGCCGACATCGCCCGGCAGGAGTACACGGCGGTCGGCCTCCGCGTGGCGCTGCATCCGCAGGTCGACCTCGCGACCGAGCCGCGCTGGGCGCGGCAGACCGCGACGTTCGGTGAGGATGCCGAGCTGTCCGGCCGGCTCGGCGCGGCGTACATCCGCGGGTTCCAGGGGGAGTCGTTCGGCCCCGGATCCGTCTCGACGATGACGAAGCACTTCCCCGGCGGCGGACCCCAGAAGGACGGCGAGGACCCGCACTTCCCGTACGGCCGCGAGCAGGTCTATCCGGGTGGCGGGTTCGAGCTGCACCTCAAGCCCTTCGAAGACGCGCTGGCCGCCGGCACCCGCCAGATGATGCCGTACTACGGCATGCCGGTCGGCACCGAGTACGAAGAGGTCGGCTTCGGGTTCAACAAGTCCGTGATCACCGGGCTGCTGCGCGAGCGCTTCGGATTCGACGGACTCGTCTGCACCGACTGGGGTCTGATCAGCGACTCCGAGATCTTCGGCCAGCCGTTCCCGGCGCGTGCCTGGGGCGTCGAAGACCTCACGCCCCGCGAGCGGATGAAGAAGGTGCTGGATGCCGGCGCCGACCAGTTCGGCGGCGAGGCGAACCCCGAGCTGCTGCTCGCGCTCATCGCCGACGGCGAGGTCACCGAGGAGCGCATCGACGTCTCGGCGCGACGGATCCTCCGCGAGAAGTTCGAGCTGGGCCTGTTCGAGAATCCGTTCGTGGATGAGGATGCGGCCGACGACATCGTCGGGCGTGCCGAGTTCCGTGCGGCGGGGGAGGATGCGCAGCGCGCGTCGATCACCGTGCTCGCGAACGACGGCGCCCTGCCCTTCGCCCGCGGCGTGAAGCTCTACATCGAGGGGATCGACGCCGAGGTCGCGGCATCCTTCGGCGAGGTCGTCGCGACACCGGCCGAGGCCGATCTCGTCGTCATCCGCCTGCAGGCTCCGTTCGAGGAGCGGGCGACGATGTTCGAGAACTTCTTCCATGCGGGGTCGCTCGACTTCGCGCCCGACGTGGTCGCGCACGTGCGCGAGATCGCCGCCGCCGTGCCGACGGTCGTCGACGTGCTCGCCGACCGCCCGCCGATCCTCACCCCGATCGTGGATGCCGCGGCCGCGGTCACGGTGAACTGGGGAGCCTCGGGCGCCGCCCTGCTCGATGTGCTGAGCGGTGCGGTGGCGGCACAGGGCAGGCTCCCGTTCGACCTCCCGCGGTCGATGGCGGCGGTCGAGGCCTCGCGTCCTGACGTGCCGTTCGACACGGCCGATCCGCTGTTCCGCTTCGGGCACGGTCTCTCGCTCTGACGGTGGCCCGTCGCGCGAGAAGCTCTGGACATCTCGCTCCCGAGAGCGCAGAGTAGGGGACGATATCGCTCAGCCGACACCTGTCGACTCCTGGGGGGGGCTTGCGAGACGCGGGAGATCCGCGTCGTGCGGGAGATGCGAATGGAAACACGGAAGAGAGTGCGTCGGCAGCGACGCCGGACGGCCGGAGCGATCGCCCTCGTCGGGGCGGTGGTCCTCGCGAGCGCGTGGGTGCCTACGGCAGCCGACGCGGCGGAGGCGGATGATCCACCGGCCGCGGAGGGCCAGTTCCTCCACCTCCCGATCGATTCGCTCGGCGAGCTCGACATCGCTTCCGCGGTGCAGTCCGGCGTGGCATCGGTCGGCGACCTCGCCCGGCCCGATGGTGCGCTGGCCGCTCTCGCCGCGAGTGGTGTCGACGCGGTCGACAGGGTCGCGGACGTGCCTCTCATCGCGGCCTTCGACGGGACCGGAGCGACGGTCTCGATCGCCGGTCTCGACGCGGTGGGGCAGACCGTCGCCACCGCGGTGACGCAGCAGCCCATCGAGAACGCGACGGGTTCCGTCCTCGTGGACGTGGGAGATCGGACGATCACTGTCGACCTCACGAAACTCGTCGCGGAGACGGGAGCAGAGGAGAGTCCCCCGCTGGTTTCCGCCATCCAGCAGGGGGTCTCCGATGCGCTGACGGGAACACATGCGCGCAGCCTCGGCGGTGCGGTGTCGATGAACCTGAGGTCCACGCTGGACGCGCTCGGGGTCACCCTCGCGGTGGGCGTCGACGTCGCGGACCCGGTCACCGGGGCCGGTCTGACCTCGGGAGCCGTCACGGTCACCGGGTCGCTCGCGCAGTTCGCCGGCACGGGAGCCGTACCGGCGGCCGCCTCCGACATCGCTCTTCCCGGCCTCGACGTCGGCGTGCTCCTCGACCCGGTGGTCGGCTCTGTCGCCGGCGCCCTGGCCGGCACCACGCCGACGCTGGTCGACACGGCATCGAGCACGGCGAGCGCGCGTGCGCAGTCGGGAATCGCTGCGCTGACGGCACCGGTGCTGACGTCGCTGTCTCCGGTGCTCCAGGGAGCGCTGAGCAGCGCGGCGTCCGTCACGACAGAGGATCAACCCGCCGACCTCTCCTCCTCGGCGGTGTCGGCAGCAGCGCTCGCCGCCCCGGCGATCGTCGTGGACGGGCCCGTCTACCCGGGCCTGGGCCTCGGGGTGACCGGCACTGACTGGCCGGCCGACACCGACGTGACGCTGCAGCTCACCGCTCCCGGTGGCGGCGCGAACGTGGGCGGGCCGCGGGTCTACCGCTCCGACGCGCTCGGCGCCTTCACGACGACCTATACGATCCCGACGGATGCCGCGGGAGGCACCGGCTACACACTCACGGCGACCGCCGGGGCGATCACGGCGACAGTTGCTGTCGAGGTCGTCATCTACGTCCCGCCGCCCACGCCGCCGCCGAAGATCATCATCGGAGAGCCCGTCATCGAACGCGGACAGAAGCAGGACATCCTCGGGAACAACTTCCTCTTCACCGAGGAGGTCCGGGGCGTCATCCCCTCGATCCCGCTGGATCTGGGAGTGCGGATCACCAATTCGAGGGGAGCGTTCGCCTTCATCTTCGACATCCCGGAGGACGCCCCGCTGGGAACCCATACGGTGACGATCATCGGACCGGATTCCGACTCGGTGTCGGGGACGTTCCGGATCGTGGAGGCGGGCGGGCTGGCCTCCACCGGTGGCGCAGGCCAGGCCGGAGGGGTCGCCCTGGGCGGCCTGCTCCTGGCGTTCGGGCTCGGGACCATCGGCGTGGATCGCTTCCGCCGCCGGACTGTGGTCTGACGACAACCCCACGGCGCGACGTGCCCGTTGTGGATTGGAGGATGTAGACAGGGCAGTTCGCCCGTGGTTGTCGCAGACCTACCATGGAGGCATCCCTACTTCTCCTTGGAGGAATGCTCATGGTCGACGCCGCGACCCGCCCTTCGACGACACCTGACGTGTCGATCGAGCCTGTCACCGCTCCGCAGATCGATGTCACCGCGCTCAACGACGCCCTGCTGGGCACGTGGGCCGACACCCGCCGCGAGGCCCGCGAGATGATCAAGGACTCGGCGTTCTGGCGCAAGGACGAACTCGGCAAGGACGAGCACCGGGAGCGCGTGCTGAGCCAGCTGCACCTGCTGGTCGAGAACAAGGCCGTGCACCGCGCGTTCCCGAAGTCGCTCGGCGGCGAGGAGAACAACGGCGCGAACATCGCCGGATTCGAGGAGCTCGTGGTCGCCGACCCGAGCCTCCAGATCAAGTCGGGCGTGCAGTGGGGGCTGTTCGGATCGGCGATCCTGCAGCTCGGCACCACGGAGCACCACGAGAAGTGGCTGCCCGGTGTGATGGACCTGTCGATCCCCGGCGCCTTCGCGATGACCGAGATCGGCCACGGCTCCGATGTCGCCGCCGTCGGCACGACCGCGACGTACGACCCGGAGGCCGAGGAGTTCGTCATCCACACGCCGTTCCGCGCGGCGACGAAGGAGTACCTCGGCAACGCGGCCCTGCACGGCGTCGCCGCAACCGTGTTCGCGCAGCTCATCACGAACGGCGTGAACCACGGCGTGCACTGCTTCTACGTGCCGCTGCGCGGTGAGGACGGCAATGACCTCCCCGGCATCGGCCGGGAGGACGACGGGCTCAAGGGCGGCCTCAACGGCATCGACAACGGCCGGCTCTCGTTCGACAAGGTCCGCATCCCCCGCACCAACCTGCTCAACCGCTACGGCGACGTCGCCGCCGACGGCACCTACTCGAGCGCGATCGACAGCCCCGGCCGCCGGTTCTTCACGATGCTCGGCACCCTGGTGCAGGGACGCGTGTCGCTCGACGGCGCGGCATCCTGGGCGTCCGCCCTCGCCCTGAAGATCGCGATCACCTACGCGACCCAGCGCCGCCAGTTCGACGGCGTCGACGGGCAGGAGGTCGTGCTGCTCGACTACGGCAAGCACCAGCGTCGGCTGCTCCCGCGCCTCGCGACGACGTACGCGCAGATCTTCGCGCACGACGAGTTCCTGCAGAAGTTCGACGGCGTCTTCTCCGGTCGCACCGACACCCCGGCCGATCGCGAAGATCTCGAGACGCTCGCTGCGGCGCTCAAGCCGCTGTCGACGTGGCATGCGCTCGACACGCTGCAGGAGGCGCGCGAGGCCTGCGGCGGCGCCGGCTTCATGTTCGAGAACCGCCTGGTCGGACTCCGCGCCGACCTCGACATCTACGTCACGTTCGAGGGTGACAACAATGTCCTGCTGCAGCTGGTCGGCAAGCGACTGCTCACCGACTATGCCAGCCAGTTCAAGGGCAAGGATGCCGCGGCGCTGGCGAAGTTCGCGGTCGGCATGACCGCGGGCAAGGTCTTCCACGGGGCGGGTCTGCGTCAGCTCGGCCAGGCCGTCTCCGACTTCGGTCAGGTGTCGCGCTCGGTGGAGCGCGGCCTCCGCGAGGAGCAGCAGCACGACCTGCTCGCCGGTCGCGTGCAGCAGATGGTGGCCGACGTCGCCGGACGGCTGCGCCCGGGCGCGAAGGACAAGGCGCTGGGCTTCCGCCTGTTCAACGAGAACCAGGCCGAGCTCATCGAAGCCGCCCGCGCCCACGGAGAGCTGCTGCAGTGGGAGGCGTTCACCGACGCCGTGCACGAGATCGACGATGTCGATACCAAGAAGGTGCTCACCTGGCTGCGCGACCTCTTCGGTCTGCAGCTCATCGAGAAGCACCTCGCCTGGCACCTGATCAACGGCCGCCTGTCGACCCAGCGCGCCGCCGCCGTGTCGAGCTACATCGACCGGCTGTGCGCACGGCTGCGTCCGTACGCCCTCGACCTCGTCGACGCGTTCGGGTACGAGCCCGAGCATGTGCGCGCACCCATCGCGAGCGGCATCGAGAAGCAGCGTCAGGACGAGGCGCGCGCCTACTACGCCGACCTCGAGGCCTCCGGTGAGGCGCCGGTGAAGGAGAAGAAGACCAAGCGCGAGCCGCTCGGCGATCTGAAGAAGCGCTGATCTCACCCTTCGAATCGCGCAACTGGTCGCCTCAGGGCGGGGATTCCGACCATTCGCGCGATTCGAAAAGGGTGGGGCGGGTCGGCGTCGGATGCCTGGTGAACTCCTGCGGCGAGTGCCGCAACTGCCTGCGCGGCGACGAGCAGTTCTGCACCGAGGGTGCGATCTTCACCTACGGCTCCACGGACCTCGACGGCACCGTCACCCAGGGCGGCTACTCCGAGCAGGTCGTCGTGACCGAGGCGTTCGTCCTCCGCATCCCCGATGCCCTCGCGCTCGACGTGGCGGCACCGCTGCTCTGTGCCGGCATCACCACCTACTCGCCGCTGCGGCACTGGAACGTCGGTCCGGGCACGCGCGTCGCGGTCGTCGGACTCGGCGGGCTCGGGCACATGGGCGTGCAGATCGCCCACGCGCTCGGCGCCGAGGTGACCGTGCTGTCGCAGACGCTGGGCAAGAAGGACGACGGCCTGCGGCTCGGCGCCGACGACTACCGGGCGACGAGCGACCGCGAGACCTTCCGGGAGCTCCGCAGCTCCTTCGACGTGATCCTCAACACCGTGAGCGCGGTGATCGACATGCGCGCGTACCTGAGCCTGCTCGATGTCGGCGGCACGATGGTGTGCGTCGGCGCTCCCGCCGAGCCGCTTCCTGTGCAGGTCATGTCGCTCATCGGCGGACGCCGCTCGCTCGCGGGCTCGAACATCGGCGGCATCCGCGAGACGCAGGAGATGCTCGACTTCTGCGCCGAGCACGGCATCGCCGCCGAGATCGAGGTGATCCCGGCATCCGAGATCAACACCGCGTAGGAGCGGGTGCTGGCCTCGGACGTCCGGTACCGGTTCGTGATCGACGCCGCGACGATCAGCTGACGAGCACCTCGGCGCCGGTGATCCGCGCGGCGAGGTGCGGGGCGAGCGGAGCGTCGGTGCCGAGCACCACGCGCACCGTGGCGCCGGGCTGGTCGACCGGTCCGCGTCGCTGACCGCGCAGATCGCAGATCATCTGACCGCGCGCCGGTCCGTGCGAGGTGTCGACCACGACGGAGACGGCGGGAGCGTTCGTCGCCAACACCCCGCCTACCGCGATCGCGGCGGCGAGCGGATCGTGCAGGGCGCTGCAGCGTTCGCCGTAGGTGCCGACGTAGAAGTCGAAGTAGAAGCCGAGCATCTCGCCGACGGTCCGTGCGAGCGGGAGGTCGGAGGCGAGCAGGGTCGCCCGGTCGTCCTCGTCGAACACGTTCTCCATCGTGACGTCGAGCGGCACCAGCGTGACGGGCCAGTCCGCCGAGACCGTCGCCGCCGCAGCCTCCGGGTCGTTGCCGATGTTGGCCTCGGCGACCGGGCTGATGTTGCCGGGTACGAGCGCGGCGCCGCCCATCGCGGTCACCTGCTTCACCCGCGACGGGAGGGTCGGGTCGAGCGCGAGCGCTGTCGCGAGGTTCGTCAGCGGACCGACGGCGATGACCTCGAGCGCACCCGGATACTCATGGGAGAGCCGGATCAGCATCTGCGCGGCATCCTCGTCCTCCGGCGTGCGGGTCGCGGGCGTCAGGTCGATCTCGCCGATGCCGTTGTCGCCGTGCACGTGCGGGGCGCCGCCGTCGAACGGATGCGTGAGGAAGTCGTGCGCGCCGATGGCCACCGGCACGTCATCGCGGCCGGCGAGGGCGAGCAGACCCAGTGTGTTGACGGCTGCCTGCGTCGAGCTGGTGTTGCCGCTGACCGTGCCGATGCCGACGAGCGCGATCTCGGGTGAGGCGAGCAGGTAGGCCAGGGCGAGCGAGTCGTCGATGCCGGTGTCGCAGTCGAAGTAGACGGGGCGGGTGGTGTTCTCTGTCATGGAGTGCTCCGGTGTGGTTCAGGCGTCGGCCGCGGTCCGCGGCGTGATGAGGAAGCTGGTGATGAGGGCGAGGGCCGTGATCCCGACCGAGATCCACAGCGCCGTGACGTAGCCGCCCGGCGTGCCCTGCGCGGCGAACGGCGCGACGATGCCGATGCCGAGACCGGCGCCGATTCCGAACGCGCTGCCGTTGAGCCCGGGGAGTGCGGCCGGTGCTTCGGCGGGCGACTGCACGACGCCCAGGCCGTTGATCGTCGTCAAGACTATGCCGTTGTAGGTGACGCCGAGGAGCGCGATCATCGCGAACACGACCCAGAAGCTCTGTGGCAGCAGGGCGATGACGATCAGCAGCACGAGGCAGGCGACCATGCCGATGCGCAGGATCGGGATCCAGCCCTTGCGGCCGGCGAGCCATCCCGACATCGGCGCCGCGAAGACGCCGATCAGTGCCGGCGGCGCGAGGAACAGCAGCGCGGCGGTCGCGGCATCGAGTCCGAAGCCGTTCGCGGTGTCCTGGCTGAGCAGCACGACCGTGAAGTTGATGACGGCGAAGACGCTGGAGAGTGTGAGGACGGTGGTCGCGAGCACCGGCCACACCTGACGTGAACGCAGGTGCTGTACGGCGATCAGCGGCGTTGCGCGGCTCTTCTCGACGAACCAGAACACTACGAGGGCGACGACCGTGCCGCCGAGGTAGAGGAGCGTGATCGGGGCGAGCCAGCCCGCGCTCGGCCCGGAGGAGACGAAGTACGTCACGCAGATCAGCGCGATCGACAGGACCGCGGCGCCCCACCAGTCCATCTTCCCGGTGGATGCTCCGCCCGGGGAGGAGGGGATGACTCGGGCGACGCAGACGATCGCCACGAGGCCGACGAGGAAGATCACGACGAAGATCGAGCGGAAGCCGAACGTCTCGCTGAGCAGACCGCCGATGTAGCCGTCCACTCCGCCGACGCCGCCGTTGACGGCCGTGATGATGCCGAGCGTGGTGCCGAAGACCTTGGCGCTGAGCGATTCGCTGAGGATGACGTAGGCCAGCTGGAACGCGGCGCTCGAGGCGCCCTGCAGCACGCGGCCGATGAGCAGCACCGTCAGGTTCGGCGCGAAGAGGCACAGCAGCGTGCCGACGGAGAGGATGCCGAGCACGAGGAACAGTGCGCGCTTGCGGCCGATGAAGTCGCTCCATCGGCCGAGCACCACGCCGCCGACGGCGCCGGCGACGAAGAACAGCGACGACACCTGCGCCACCTGGCCGATGTCCTCGCCGAGCTGGGCGGCGATGTCGGGCAGTGCGGGCGTGATCATGCTCGCGTTCAGCTGGTACGACAGCACGCCGAGGATGAGCGTCGCGACCAGCCCGACGGCGCGGGCTCCTCGCACGGGTTCGCGGGCGTCGCTTCCCGGAGATGCGGTGGTGGCAGAGGTGTGCACGGAGACTCCTTCGTCAGGGATGCCCTCGGGTGAGGCCTGTCTGATGTTATACCTCTCCGGTCCAACATCGTCAACACGGGACATCTCGTGCTTGAATACGAGGGGCATCCGCCCTCGTACCGCCACGGAAGGAACCCGGCATGACGAAGGAGATCGACCAGTTCCTCGGTCGCAGTCTGACGAGCACCGTCGGCCAGCCCCTGCGCGTGGCGGTGTACTCGCGCATCGCCGACGGCATCCGCTCCGGCGTGTTCGAGCTGGGTTCCGCCCTCCCGCGGGAGACCGAGCTGGGCACGGCGCTCGGGGTGAGCCGCACGGTCGTGCGGGAAGCCCTCATGCTGCTCGAAGAGGACGGGCTGATCCTCACCCGCCGCGGCATCGGGCGGTTCGTCGCCGACGACCTGCCCCGCGTGGGGCTGGAGGAGCTGCGCCCGCTCGAGGAGGCCCTCTCCGACGGTGAGGACGATGTGGTCGTCCGCGCGATCAGCTTCGACCTGCAGTCCACGACGGATTTCACCTCGAGCAAGCTCGCCCTCGATGCGGCCGCGAACACCTGGTTCCGCGAGGCCGTCGTCGAGCGGCACGGCGAACCGGTCGCGATCCTGCAGGAGCACCTGCCCGCCGGACGCTATCTCAGCGACATCAGCCCGGCCATCGCCGACGGACTGGAGGAGGCCGCCGCGTCATCGTCGAGCGTGCTGTCGGCGCTGCGGGAACAGGGCGTCGTCTTCGATTCCGCGGTGTGCGAGATCACCGTCAACGTCGTGGGTTCCTCGCGCGGAGAGCTGCTCGGTCTCGGCGCCGCCGACCCCGTGCTCATCCTCACCCAGACGGTGACGACCGGCGGCGTGCCCGTCTACCTGGCCAAGTGCATCGTCTCGTCCCGCGTCGGCCACCTCTCCGTCGTCCAGACCACCTCCTGATTGCGAGCATCCGTGCAGAATCCCCTTCCCCTCACCATCGTGGGCAGCATCAACGTCGACCTCACGGCCCGCGCCGAGCGACTTCCGCAGGCCGGCGAGACGGTCGGCGGCGGTCGTCTCGTCCGCGAGGCGGGCGGGAAAGGCGCGAACCAGGCGACGGCGGCCGCACGGCTCGGCGCCGCCGTCCGGATGATCGGCGCGGTGGGCACCGATCCCGACGGCGCCTGGATGCGTGCGGAGCTCGAGGCGGCCGGCGTCGACACGACGAGCGTGCAGACCAGCGAGGAGCCGACGGGGGTCGCGCTGATCGTCGTCGACCGCGAGGGGGAGAACCAGATCGCGGTGTGCGAAGGGGCCAACGGCGACATCGACCTCGCCGGCGTCGAGTTCGCGGCGGATGAGGCCGTGCTCGCGCAGCTCGAGATCTCGATGGACCTCGTCGTCGCGCTCGCCGAGCAGGTGCGGGGCTACCTGGCTGTGAACGCCGCCCCGGCTCGCGACCTCCCGGAGTCCGTGCTCGCGCGCGCGGACCTCATCATCGTCAACGAGACCGAGTACGCGCTGATCCCCGCCCTGCGTGCGGCGAAGCGCGTCGCGGTCACGTACGGGGCCGAGGGCGCGAAGCTGTTCGAGTCGGGCGTCGAGGTCGCCGCGGCGCCGGCGGTCAAGACCACCGTGGAGAACACGGTGGGCGCGGGCGACGCCTTCTGCGCCGCGCTCACGATCGGGCTCGCCTCGGGGGTCGCCGCCGATCGCGCACTCGCCGCCGCGTGCGCCGTGGGCGCCGCGGCCGTGGCGGATCCGCGCTCGCAGCCGCTGCTCTCCCGCTACGACGCCTATCTGCCGGCCTGAACGGGTGAGGTGATCGATCGCGGCGATGTCGGTCGCCGCGGATAGCCTGGCCCGATGACTTCTCTCCTCGTGGGCCCCGACGACCGTGCCCGCTGCGCCTGGGTGGGCGACGATGTCGAGTACCGGCGCTATCACGACGAGGAGTGGGGAACGGCGCTGCACGGCGACCGCGCACTGTTCGAGAAGATGGCGCTGGAGGGCTTCCAAGCGGGGCTCTCGTGGATCACGATCCTGCGCAAGCGCCCGCGGTTCCGCGAGGTGTTCGCCGGCTTCGAGCCCGACGTCGTCGCGGAGTTCGACGAGGCCGACATCGAGCGCCTGATGGCGGATGCCGGCATCATCCGCAACCGCGCGAAGATCGAGGCGACCATCGGCAACGCCCGCCTGGTCCGCGAGATGGGTGAGGGAGAGCTCGACGAACTGATGTGGTCGTTCGCGCCACCGGCATCCGGCATCCGTCCGTCGTCGATGGCCGACGTGCCCGCCGTCACGCCGGAGTCGGCCGCGCTGAGCAAGGAGCTGCGCCGTCGCGGGTTCCGGTTCGTGGGGCCGACCACCATGTACGCGCTGATGCAGTCGGCCGGCATGGTCGACGACCACCTGGAGGGATGCTGGCGGGCGTGAGCTGTCCGAGACGGGCAGGTCTGCCCGTCAAGCGATATTCCGGACGTGGTTAGGATGAACGGGTGCGCCGTCCGCCCGCTGGGCGGCGGTGGAAGCCGAAGAGTGTGTATGACCCTGGGGGGAACCGGGTATGAAGGCGTTGTCGTGGATGCGCGCGCGACCCAAGACGCTGGCCGCGGCCGCGGGGGTCACCGCCGGCGTCATCGCCATCACGACCATGGCGCTCACGTACGAGGGCTTCCCCACGACGAAGGTCGATCTGAACGACGGCGGCGTCTGGATCACGAAGACGTCGAGCCTGCTGGTCGGCCATTTCAATCACGAGTCGACCGTTCTCGACGGCGGGCTGCGCACCACCGGTGAGAACTACGACATCCTCCAGGACGCGTCCAACGTCGTCGTCGTCGACGAGAACGCCTCGACCGTCACGGCCGTGGACCCGGCCCGCGTCTCGCTCGGGGACTCGGCCGGGATCCCTTCGGCATCGAAGGTCGCGCTCGGCAATCTGACCGCGGCGATCCTCGACCAGAAGACCGGTGAGCTCTGGGTGGTGCCCGTGAAGGGCATCGCCTCGTTCGAGATCGAGGCCAAGGACCCGGTCGCGAAGCTGGGGGCCGAGGCCGACGTGGCGGTCGCGAGCGACGGCACCGTCTTCGGGCTGTCCGCCGAGCGCGGCGAGGTCGTCACCGTGCCGGTCGACACCGAGGGCGAGCCGCTCGACGCCTCGACGGCATCCGTCGGAGAGATCGATGCGTCCGGCAAGCCGACGATCACGGCGGTCGGACGCACCCCCGTCGTGCTCGACCGGACGGCCGGCGTCGTCACGACGCCGGGCGGGTTCCGTACCGACATCCCGGATGCCGGTGAGGCCGTGCTGCAGCAGGCATCCGCCGAGACCGCCGCGGTCGCGATCGCGACGCCGAACGCCCTGATGAGCGTGCCCCTCGACGGGGGCGAGCCGACGCAGGTCGACGCCGGCGCGAACGGCACCGCCGCAGCCCCGGTATCGCTCAAGGGGTGCACGTACGGCGCCTGGGCGGGTTCGGCGACCTTCATCCGCGAGTGCCCCGGCGACGCGAACGACGTCAACGCGGAGGTCGACGGGGCCCAGGACTCGAAGAACCTGGTGTTCCGCGTCAACCGCGACGTGATCATCCTGAACGACGCGGTGGGCGGCGCGGCGTGGATGGCCGACGAGAGTCTGCAGCGCGTCGACAACTGGAACGACCTCACGCCTCCCGAGGGCGAGACCGAGAACGAGGACGACTCGACCGAGGAGACGGTCGAGACGACGCTTCCCGAGCGCTCCGAGGAGAACACCCCGCCGATCGCCGAGGATGACTCCTTCGGCGTGCGGCCCGGTGCCACGACGATGCTGCCGGTGCTCGACAACGACAACGACCCGGACGGCGACGTGCTGGTCGCGACGCTCGCCGAGGCGCAGCCGTCGATCGGCACGATCCAGCAGGTGCAGAACGGCGGCTCCCTGCAGATCGCCGTCGACGAGAAGGCCACCGGATCGACGACGTTCACGTACGAGGCCGACGACGGCCGCGGCGGCAAGGACACCGCGGCGGTGACCCTGTCGGTGCATGACCTCAGCGTCAACGGCGCTCCCACGGCCAAGCGCAAGACCAGTCTCACCGTCGAGACCGGCGGCACGATCTCGTACAACATCCTCCCGGACTGGATCGACCCGGACGGCGACGACATCTACCTCAAGGACGTCGTGCCGGCGCCCGGCGACGAGGTCGACTTCAGCACCGACGGTCAGATCACCTACAAGGCCACCGCGAGTCTTCAGGGTCGCAAGGAGGTGCAGGTGGTCGTCGCCGACGGCTACGGCGAGACCACCACGGCGACCATCTCGCTCGATGTGCGCCCGCAGGGATCCACGAAGCCCAAGACGAACGCCGACCACGTGGTGACGCGCGTCGGCGAGCAGGTCACGGTCGCCCCGCTCGCGAACGACACCAGCTCGGGCCGCGAGCCGCTGCGTCTCGGACGCGTCAACGAGGTGCCGGGCGCGACGGTCCTGCCCGACTTCCCGAACAAGACGTTCAGCTTCACCGCCGAGGCTCCCGGCACCTACTACGTGCTCTATCTCGCGACGGCGGGACCCGAGAACGGCGAGGGCATCGTGCGCGTCGACGTGCTCGAGGCGAGCGAGGCCGATCTCCCGCCGGTGGCCGTCCGCGACGTCGCGCTGCTGCCGACCGGCGGCGACGTGCTGATCGGCGTGCTCGCGAACGACATGGATCCGGCCGGCGGCATCCTCGTCGTGCAGTCGGTCTCGATCGAGGACAACAGCGGCATCTCGGTCTCGGTGATCAACCACGAGACCCTGCGCATCACCGACCAGGGATCGCTCACCGACCAGGCGCGCATCAAGTACCGCATCTCGAACGGCTCGAAGTCCGCCGAGGGCGAGGTCGTCGTGATCTCGATCCCCGCACCGGACCAGATCCTCCAACCCGACGCCAACGACGACACCGCGATCGTCCGCGCGGGCGACGTCGTCACGATTCCCGTGCTCGACAACGACACGCACCCCAACGACGACGTGCTGCACGTCTCGCCCGAGCTCATCGAGCCGTTCGTGGACCCGGAGGACGGCGAGGCGTTCGTCTCGCAGGACCAGGTGCGCTTCAAGGCGGGGCCCGAGGCCAAGACGGTGTACCTCACCTACGAGGCCGTCGACTCGCGCCAGCAGAAGGCCGCCGCCTACGTCACGATCCAGATCCTGCCCGTCGTGGACGACACCAACGCGGCGCCGCGTCCGCAGGACCTCGTCTCGCGCGTGCTCGCCGGGTCCACCACGAGCATCGCCGTGCCGCTCGACGGCATCGACGCCGACGGCGACTCCGTCGAGCTCATCGACATCGCCTCCAGCCCGGGCAAGGGCCGCATCACCGAGACCGGCCAGAACTACTTCACGTACGAGGCGTTCGACGACTCCACCGGCGTCGACGTGTTCAAGTACCGCGTGCGCGACCGCCTCGGCAAGGAGGGCATCGCCACGATCCGCGTCGGCATCGCCCCCGGCGAGCAGACCAACCAGAAGCCCTACGCGGTCAAGGATGCCGTCGTGGTGCGCCCCGGCCGCGAGATCGCCGTACCGGTGATGGAGAACGACTCCGACCCCGAGGGCGACAAGATCACGCTCGTGAAGGACGGCCTCGAAGTCCCCGACGACCTCGGGCTCACGGCCCGCGTCTCCGGCGATCGCGTGCTGGTGCAGGCTCCGGATCGGGCTCTCGAGACCTCGCTGCAGTACACGATCCGCGACGCCAGGGGAGCGACGGCGACCGCCGCCCTGCAGATCACGGTCGATGAAGACGTTCCGCTGCAGGCGCCCGTCGCCCGCGACGACCGGGTGCGGCCCACCGACCTCGAGGACGGCACGCTCACCGCCGACATCGAGATCCTCAAGAACGACGAGGACCCGGACGGGACGACCGATCGCCTCGACGTCACCCTCGGCGACGGCGCGACCGCGCTCGAGAACGGCAAGGTGCGCGTCACCGTGACCGACGAGCTGCAGCTCATCCGCTACACGCTCACCGACCGGGACGAGCTCTCCGCCTCCGCCTTCATCTTCGTGCCCGCGAAATCGGACCTGCGTCCGATCCTCGACTCGACCAAGCCCATCGAGGTCATGAGCGGCGAGACGAAGGAGATCCCGCTCTCGAAGTACGTCACGGTCGCGGGCGGTGGCACCGCGCGCATCACGGAGCACGCCAAGGTCACCGCCGTGCATGCGAACGGCGCCGACCTCGTGCAGGATGCGACCACGCTCGTCTACACCTCGGCCGACGGCTACTTCGGACAGGACGCGCTCACGTTCGAGGTCACCGACGGCACCGGGCCCGATGACCCCGAGGGCCGCACCGCGACGCTCAGCATCCCGATCAACGTCCTGCCGCCCGAGAACCAGCAGCCGACCTTCATCGGCAGCGAGGTCGTCGTGGCGCCCGGCGAAGAGGCCACGAAGCTCGACCTCGCGGCGCTGACGACCGATCCCGATCCCGAAGACGAGGGCAAGCACGACTACACCTATGTCAGCGGGGCCGGCAAGGGCATCACCGCGAAGGTCGACGGCACCGACCTGCTCGTCGAGGCCGGTTCCGACGTCGAGAAGGGCACCGTCGCCTCGCTCAAGCTGCGCATCACCGACGGCACGACCGAGCCCGTCGACGGCACCGTGTCGGTGCGCGTCGGCGCCTCCACGCGCCCCGTGCCGACGGCCAACACCGACACGATCTCCGAGGCCGACCAGGGCAAGAGCATCACGGTGCCGGTGCTGGCGAACGACTTCAACCCGTTCCCCGAGACTCCGCTCAAGCTGCTCAGCGCCTCGACCGAGTCCGGCTCGGGTGGCGCGACGGTCAAGGGCGATCAGGTCGTGGTCACCCCCGATGCGAGCTTCGTCGGCACCATGATCGTGCGCTACCGCATCCAGGACGCGACGAAGGACCCGGATCGCGAGGCGAACGGGCAGATCGTCGTGACGGTGCAGGGTGTGCCCGAGGCTCCGGGCGCGCCCGTCGTCAGCAGCGTGCAGGACCGCGTCGTCGTCGTGTCGTACGGGGCGCCGTCGAACAACGGCGCCGAGATCACGAAGTACACGGTCAAGTCCGTGAGCGGCAACCCGTACTCGAAGGAGTGCCAGTCCACGACCTGCACCCTCGACGGCCTCACCAACAACGTCGAGTACACGTTCCAGGTGACGGCGACGAACCGCGTGGGCGAGTCGAAGCCCTCCGGCTCCTCGGCGATCGCCCGCCCCGACGCACGACCCGACACCCCGAATCCGCCGTCGCTCGCGTTCGGCGACAAGTCGCTCAAGGTCAGCTGGACGACCCCCACCACGCCGGGGTCGCCGGTCGAGAGCTACACGCTCGAGATCTCGCCCGCGCCCCCGTCGGGCATCACGCAGAAGCAGGCCACGGGCAACTCGATGACCTGGGAGGGGCTCGAGAACGGCTCGAACTACCAGATCCGCGTCCAGGCGCACAACCGCGCGCCCGAACCGTCGAGCTGGAGCAACTGGTCGGCCTCCGAGGTCCCCGCCGGTCCGCCGATGACCGCGGCCGCGCCCACCACGACCGAGATCCAGGGCGTCGGCACCCAGGCGCAGATGCAGGTCAGCTGGGTGCCGCCGAACAACAACGGCGACGCCATCAGCACCTACGAGCTGCAGGTGTGGGAGGGCTCGACGCTCCGCAACACCATCACGCCCGGGGCATCCGCCCGTTCGCAGGCCGTCACCGTGCCGACCTCCGAGACGGCGTACACGTATCGCATCCGGGCGTACAACAAGGCCGGGTGGAGCGAATGGAGCCCGATGTCGGCGCCGCGCCGTGGTGTCAACAAGCCGGGCGCCCCGACCGGAGTCAGCGTGCGCGAGGGCAATCAGTCGCTCACGGTGTCGTACGCAGAGGGTTCGCGAAACGGGGCCAAGTCCAGCGAGATCGCGTACCAGTACACGCTCAACGGCGGCGGCAGCTGGGCGGGGCTTCCGGGCAACAACGTCATCTCGGGCCTGAGCAACGGCACCAACTACACGGTGCAGCTGCGCGCGGTCGCCACCGTCGACGGCGTCGTCTATCCCGGCGCCGTCTCGAACGGCGCGCAGGGCAACCCCTACGGCCCGCTGCGGCAGCCCCAGGTGAACGCCGCGCAGAACGCGAAGAGCGTCACCTTCAACTGGAACGCCAACGGCTCGGCGAACGGGCGCCCCATCTCGACCGTGCGCATCCGCATCGACGGCGGCGGCTGGCAGAACGTGGGAGCGACCGGCAGCACGACGGTCGGCGACGGCTACAGCGAGCGCCACACCATCCAGGTCGAGGTGACCGACTCCGCCGGCCAGCAGATCACGAGCGGGGTCGTGGAGCAGACCTCGGGACCGAAGCCCCCGCCGCGGGCGTGGGTCACGTCCACCGGCAATGCGAACGGTCAGCCGAACTGCAACGACGGCACCTGTGCCTACTTCTACGTGACGGCGCGAGGGTTCGACCCCGGACAGACGGTCACCGTCCGCTGCAACAACAACGACGCGACCTACGGCGGCGAGTGGGGTGGGCCCTACTCCATGACCATGGACGGGAACGGCAACAGCGAGAAGCAGCTCGGCTGCTACCTCGGCAACCGCCGCGGCGTGATCGAGGCCTGGGTCATGATCAACGGGCAGGCGTACGAGCATCGCGTCTGGCAATGATCCGCAGGTCTCCCTTGGGCATCTCTGCCCATTGAGCCGGGCCACCGCGCCGTTAGGATGAACTGAAGTATCGGTCCGCGTGAGGACGGTGCGGATCGCAGTTCCAGATGCGAGGCCTGGGGGGAGACCGGCGGATGAAGGCTTTGTCGTGGATGCGCGCGCGCCCGAAGGCGCTCGCCTCGGCGGCGGGCGTCACGATCGGCGTCGTCGCGATCACGACCATGGCCCTCACATATGAAGGCTTCCCCACGACGAAGGTCGATCTGAACGACGGCGGCGTCTGGATCACGAAGACGTCGAGCCTGCTGGTCGGGCACTTCAACCACGAGTCGACCGTCCTCGACGGCGGGCTGCGCACCACCGGCGAGGACTACGACATCCTCCAGGCCGCGACCAACGTGCTGGTGGTCGACGAGGGCAGCTCCACCGTGACCGCCGTCGACCCGGCCCGCGTCTCGATGGGCGACTCCGCCAGCATCCCGGCCTCCGCGAAGGTGGCGCTGGGTAACCGCACGGCCGCGATCCTCGACCGGAAGTCGGGCAACCTGTGGGTCGTGCCCGTCAAGGGCATCGCCGCGTTCGAGATCGGCGCCGTGGATCCGGTCGCCGAGCTCGGCGAGAACGCCGACGTGACGGTCGCCGAAGACGGCACCGTGTTCGGGCTGTCGAGCGCGAAGGGCGAGGTCGTCACCGTCCCCGTCGACAACGAGGGCGAGGCCGGCGAGACCTCCACGGCCTCGGTCGGCGAGGTCGACGCCTCGGTGCAGCCCACCATCACGGCCGTCGGGCGCACGCCGGTGGTGCTCGACACCGCATCCGGCACCGTGATGACCCCGGGCGGCTTCCGCACCGAGATCGGCGATGCCGAAGACGCCGTGCTGCAGCAGGCATCCGCCGAGAACACCGCGGTCGCGGTGGCCACGGCATCCGCTCTGGTGAGCGTGCCGCTCGACGGCGGCGAGCCCACGACGACGGATGCCGAGGGCACGGGCTCTCCGGCCGCGCCGGTGTGGCTCAAGGGCTGCACCTACGGTGCCTGGGGCGGGTCCGGCGCCTTCCTGCGGGAGTGCGCCGGGTCGGCGAACGACGTCTCGGCGACGATCGAGGATGCACAGGACTCCAAGAGCCTCGTCTTCCGCGTGAACCGCGACGTGATCATCCTGAACGATGCCGTGGGCGGCGCGGCGTGGATGCCGAACGAGAGTCTGCAGCGCGTCGACAACTGGAACGACCTGACTCCTCCCGAGGGCGAGACCGAGAACGAGGACGACTCCACCGAGGAGACCGTCGAGACGACGCTGCCGGAGCGCAGCGAGGTGAACACCCCGCCGATCGCCGAGGACGATGCGTTCGGCGTGCGGCCGGGCGCCTCCGCCCTGCTGCCGGTGATCGACAACGACAACGACCCCGACGGCGACGTCCTGGTCGCCGCGATGGCCGAGGCGCAGCCGGCGATCGGCACGGTCCAGCCGATCTACAACGGCGGCTCGCTGCAGATCGCCGTCGAGGAGGACGCCTCGGGCTCGAGCAGCTTCCTCTACGAGGTCGACGACGGGCGCGGCGGCAAGGACACGGCGACCGTCGCCGTCTCGGTGCACGACTGGGACCAGAACGCGGCCCCGACGGCGAAGCGCAAGACCTCTCTCACGGTCGAGGCGGGCGGCACGGTCTCGTACAACATCCTCCCGGACTGGATCGACCCCGACGGCGACGACATCTACCTCAAAGAGGTCGTGGCGGCGCCGGGCGACGAGGTCGACTTCAGCACCGACGGCCAGCTCACCTACAAGGCGACGGCGAGCCAGCAGGGCCGCAAGGACGTCACGGTCACGGTGGCCGACGGCTTCGGCGAGCTGACGACGACCACGATCACGCTCGACGTGCGGGCGCAGGGCACCACGAAGCCGAAGACCAACGCCGATCACGTCGTGACGCGCGTCGGCGAGCAGATCACGGTCGCCCCGCTCGCGAACGACACGAGCTCGGGCCTCGAGCCGCTGCGTCTCGGCCGCGTCGACGAGGTGCCGGGCGCCACCGTGCTGCCGGACTTCACCAACAAGACATTCAGCTTCACGGCGCCCGCGGTCGGGGTCTACTACGTGCAGTACCTCGCGACAGCAGGACCGGAGAACGGCGAGGGCCTCGTCCGCATCGACGTGACCGAGGCGGCCGAGGTCGATCTGCCGCCGGTCGCCGTCCGCGACGTCGCGCTGCTGCCGACCGGCGGCGACGTGCTCATCGGCGTGCTCGACAACGACACGGATCCCGCCGGCGGCATCCTCGTCGTGCAGTCCGTGTCGATCGAGCCGGGCACCGGCGTCTCGGTCTCGGTGCTCAATCACGAGACCCTGCGCATCACCGATCAGGGCACGCTCGAGGAGCAGGTGCGCATCACATACCGGATCTCGAACGGCAAGCAGTCCGCCGAGGGCGAGGTCGTCGTCGTGCCGATCCCGGCGGCGGAGGAGATCCTCCAGCCGGTCACGAATCCCGACACCGCCTACGTGCGCGCGGGCGACGTCGTGACGATCCCGGTGCTCGACAACGACACCCACCCGAGCGATGACGCGCTGCACGTCGCGCCCGAGCTCATCGAGCCGTTCGTCGAGCCGGAGGACGGCGAGGCGTTCGTCTCGCAGGACCAGGTGCGCTTCAAGGCGGGGCCCGAGGCCAAGACGGTCTACCTCACCTATGAAGCCGTCGACTCGCGCCAGCAGAAGGCCGCCGGCTACGTCACGATCCAGATCCTGCCGGTCGACGAGGAGACCAACGCGGCTCCGCGGCCGCGCGACCTCGTGGCCCGCGCGCTCTCGGGCACCGAGATCAACATCGCCGTGCCGCTCGACGGCATCGACGGCGACGGCGACTCGGTCGAGCTGCTCGACATCTCGTCCAGCCCGACCAAGGGACGCATCACCGAGGTGGCGCAGAACTACCTCACCTACGAGGCCTTCGACGGCTCGACGGGCGTCGACGTCTTCAAGTACCGCGTGCGCGACCGCCTCGGCAAGGAGGGCACCGCCACGATCCGGGTGGGCATCGCGCCGGCCGAGCAGATCAACCAGGCTCCGTATGCCGTGAAGGACGCGGTCGTGGTGCGCCCCGGTCGCGAGATCGCGGTGCCGGTGCTGCTCAACGACTCCGACCCCGAGGGCGACAAGCTCGCGCTCGTCAAGGACGGCCTGGAGGTGCCCGACATCGACGGGCTCTCGGCCCGGGTGTCGGGAGACCGCGTGCTCGTGCAGGCGCCGAACCGCGCGCTCGAGACGTCGCTGCAGTACACCGTGACCGATGCCCGCGGCGCGACGGCGACCGCCGTGCTGCAGATCACGGTCGACGAGGACGTTCCCCTGCAGGCGCCGGTCGCTCGCGACGACCGCCTGCGACCCGCGGATCTCGAGGACGGCAGCCTCTCGGCCGACCTCGACATCCTCGACAACGACGAGGACCCCGACGGCACCACCGATCGACTGGACCTCGAGGTCGGCGACGGCGCGACGGTGCTCGAGAACGGCAAGGTCCGCGTCACCGTCACCGACGAGCTGCAGCTCATCCGCTACACGCTCACCGATCAGGACGACCTGCAGTCCTCGGCCTTCATCTTCGTCCCCTCGGAAGACGGTCTGCGTCCGACGCTGACCTCGACCAAGCCCCTCGAGGTCAAGAGCGGCGAGACCAAGGAGGTCCCGCTCGCGAAGTACGTCACGGTCGCGGGCGGCGGCGACGTCGTCATCACCGAGCACGCCAAGGTCACCGCGATCAACGCCGACGGGTCCGACCTCGTGAAGGACGAGCGGACACTGGTGTACACCTCGGCACCCGGGTACTTCGGACAGGACGCGCTGACGTTCGAGGTCACCGACGGCACCGGCCCCGACGATCCCGAGGGACGAAAGGCCACGCTCAGCATCCCGGTGAACGTGCTGCCTCCCGACAACCAGCCGCCGGAGTTCCTCGGCAGCCAGATCAACGTCGCGCCCGGCGAGGAGGCGACCGCGCTCGACCTCGCGGCTCTCACCACCGACCCCGATCCCGAGGACGAGGGGAAGCACAAGTACTCGCTCGTCGACGGCGAGGGCAAGGGGATCAGCGCGAAGATCGACGGCGACCGGCTGCTGGTCGAGGCCTCCTCGAACGCCAAGAAGGGCACGGCGGTGACGCTCACGCTGCGCGTGACCGACGGCGAGACCGAACCGGTGGAGGGCTCCGTCCTCGTGCAGGTCACGGCGTCGAACCGTGCGATGCCGGCGGCGAACACCGACACGATCGCCGAGGCCGATCAGGGCAAGACGGTCACCGTGCCGGTGCTCGCGAACGACTTCAATCCCTTCCCGGAGACGCCGCTCAAGGTGCTGTCCGCCAACGTCGAGACCGGCGCCGGCCAGGTGAGCGTGAAGGGCGACGACGTCGTGGTCACGCCGTCGAAGGAGTTCGTCGGCACCCTCGTCGTGCGCTACGAGATCGAAGACGCCACGGAGGACCCCGATCGCCGTGCCACGGGACAGGTGATCCTGACCGTGCAGGGCGTTCCCGAGGCTCCGGGCGCGCCGACCGTGACGAGCGTGCAGGACCGCACGGTGGTCGTCTCCTACGGCGCCCCGTCGAACAACGGCGCCGAGATCACGAAGTACACCGTGAAGGCGGTGCAGGGCGGCTCCTACTCGAAGGAGTGCCAGTCGACCACGTGCACGCTCGACGGCCTGACGAACAACGTCGAGTACGTGTTCCAGGTGACCGCGACCAACCGCGTCGGCGAGTCGAAGCCGTCCGGATCGTCGGCCGTCGCCCGCCCGGACGCGCGTCCGGACACCCCGAACCCGCCGACCCTGAAGTTCGGCGACAAGTCGCTCCAGGTCGCGTGGACGACCCCGACGACCCCGGGCTCCCCGGTCGAGCGGTACACGCTGGAGATCTCTCCGGCACCGCCGTCGGGCGTCTCGCAGAAGGAGGTCACCGGCAACTCCCTCACCTGGGAGGGGCTGGAGAACGGCGGCAACTACCAGGTGCGCGTGCAGGCCCACAATCGTGCGCCCGAGCCCTCGAGCTGGAGCAACTGGTCGGCCTCCGAGGTGCCCGCCGGTCCGCCGCTGGCAGGACCCGCGCCGACCACCGCTGAGCTCGCTCCGGTCGGATCTCAGGCGCAGATGCAGGTGAACTGGCAGACGCCGCCGGCGAACGGCGACGCGATCGACGCCTACCAGCTCGAGGTGTGGCAGGGCTCCAGCCTGCAGAACACCCACACGCCGGGTGCGGCGTCGAACAGCCAGGCCATCGTGGTTCCGACGTCCGAGAGCGACTACACCTATCGGATCCGCGGGCACAACAAGGCCGGCTGGGGCGAGTGGAGCCCGATGTCGGCGCCGCGCCGCGGCGTCATCGCGCCCGCGCCGGGGCAGATCACCAGCGTCGACGCCGGCGACCGCAGCATCACGGTGCACTACACCCCCGGTTCGCGCAACGGCGCCCGCCAGGGCGAGGTGGTGTACCAGTACCGTCTCAACGGCGGCGGCTGGGCGAACCTGCCCGGCAACGGCGTCATCGGCGGTCTGAACAACGGCACGAACTACAACGTCGAGGCCCGCGGCGTCGCGAACGTGGGCGGTGCGCAGTATGTGGGCGGTCCGTCGAACGCCGTGGCGCAGATCCCCTTCGGCCCGCCGAAGGCGCCGACGGCCAGCGCGGAGAACCTCGGCCAGAGCGTGAGGCTGAACTGGAACTCCAACGGCTCCGACAACGGACGTCCGATCCAGACGACGCAGATCAGGATCGACGGCGGCGGCTGGCAGGATGTGGGGCGCACCGGCTCGCGCACCGTGGGCGACGGATACAACCAGACCCACAGCATCGACGTCAGAGCGCAGGACTCCACCGGCACCTGGTCACCCGTCGCCTCGGCATCGGCGCGCACGAGCGAACCGCCGCAGCCCAAGGTGTACGTCACGCAGGGCGATGCCGCCGGCAGCTGCGTCAACGGATGCCGCAAGTACGTCGTTCATTGGGAGAATCTGAGCATCGGCAACGCGACCGTGCATTGCTACTCCGACAACGACGGGCGGATTGCCGACCTCGCCTACACCGTCAACTTCAATGGGAACGGCTCCACGCAGCTGGGTTGCTGGGTCGGGCGCGACGGGCAGAACGTCTGGGTCGACATCGTCGGCTGGGGCGACGGCGTCGACACCGAGAAGAGATTCTGGGCGCGGCCCTAGCCGCGCCCAGCCGAAACGAACACGAGAGGGAGCAGAACCCACATGAGCATGACCCCCGAGCAGGCCGCCTGGTTCCAGGGAACCTTCACGCGCCTGGTGGACAACATCGACAAGGCCGTGCAGGGCAAGCGCGAGATCGTCGGTCTGGTGCTGGCGTCGATGCTCGCCGAGGGCCACGTGCTCCTCGAGGACGCCCCGGGTACCGGGAAGACGAGCCTCGCCAAGGCTCTCGCCGCGACCGTGCAGGGCACGAGCGCGCGCATCCAGTTCACGCCTGACCTGCTGCCCTCCGACGTCACCGGCGTCACGATCTACGACCAGCAGTCGCACCGCTTCGAGTTCCACAAGGGCCCGATCTTCGCGTCGATCGTGCTCGCCGACGAGATCAACCGCGCCTCGCCGAAGACGCAGTCGGCGCTCCTCGAGGTCATGGAGGAGTCCCGGGTCACCGTCGACGGCGTGACCCATGAGACGGGTCGCCCGTTCCTCGTCATCGCGACGCAGAACCCGATCGAGCAGGCCGGAACGTACAAGCTCCCCGAGGCCCAGCTCGACCGCTTCCTCATCAAGACGTCCATCGGGTACCCCGACCTCGCGGTGACCGAGAGCATCCTCGCGGGTGCATCCGATCGCAACCCGTCCGCGGGCCTCGGCGCCATCATCACGACCAGTGCGGTGGCCGACATGGCCGACCTCGCGGCATCCGTGCACGTCGAGCCCGCCGTGCTCCGGTACGTCGCCGAGCTGGCCGAGGCGACCCGCAACGACCCGGCGATCCGTCTGGGCGTCTCGGTGCGCGGCGCGATCGCGATGATCCGCATCGCGAAGGTGTGGGCGGCCGCACACGGCCGTCACTTCGTGCTGCCCGATGACATCAAGGCTCTCGCGCGGCCGACGTGGCAGCACCGTCTGCTGCTCGACGCCGAGGCCGAGTTCGCCGGCACCAGCAGCCTGACCGTCATCGGGCGCGTGCTCGACGGGATCGCCGCACCTCAGGCGCGAACGGCGGCCTGATGACCACGGAGGCACTCTCGGCGCCGCCGACGCAGACGGACCGCGACGCCGGCTGGCGTGACGTCGCGGCCGTCATCGGCGCGCGCGTGCTGTCGCGCCTCCGCATCATCGGCTCCGCCGTCCGCCCGCTCGCGTGGGTGCTGATCGGCATCACGCTCGGGTTCTGGATCCTCGGCCAGGTCGCCGGGTGGTCGGAGTTCACCATCGCGGCTATCGTCATCGCGATCACGGTCGCGCTGTGCTCGCTGTTCCTGATCGGTCGCACGGCCTACGACGTGTCGCTCGACCTCGCGCGCACGCGCGTGGTCGTGGGCGAGCGCGCGGTCGGCGCCCTCACGCTCGCGAACCGCGGCACCCGCGCGATCCTGCCCTCGCGCATCGTGCTGCCCGTCGGATCGGGTCGCGGCGAGTTCGGCATCCAGCGGCTCGCCCCCGGCGAGGAGGCGGAGGAGCTCTTCGCGATCCCTACGCAGAAGCGCGGCGTCGTGAAGGTCGGCCCCGTGAGCGTCGTGCGCGGCGACCCGCTCGGCCTGTTCGAGCGCGCGCATCGGCGCGACGAGCCGGTCGACCTCTTCGTGCACCCGCGCACGATCCTTTTCGACGGGCAATCGCTCGGCTACCTGCGCGACCTCGAGGGCCTGCCCGCGGCCGACCTCTCCCGCGACGACGTGTCGTTTCACGCCCTGCTCGAGTACCAGCCCGGCGACGACCTGCGCCATGTGCACTGGAAGTCCACCGCGCGCACCGGCACGATGATGGTGCGTCAGTACGAGGAGACCCGCCGCTCGCACTTCGTGATCGGCCTGTCCCGCTCCAGCGGCGACTACGCCACATCCGACGATTTCGAGCTCGCGATCTCGGCCGCCGGCTCCATCGGCCTCCGCGCGCTCCGCGACTCGCAGCGCGTCGACATGCGCGTGCAGGGGCGCGAGCTGCCCGCCGGCACCGGCAAGCAGCTGCTCGACTCGCTCTCGGCCGTCGAGAACAGCAAGCCGCGCGAGGGCGGCATCGCCGAGCTCGCCGGAGTGCTCTCCGCGACCATGCCGCTGGCGAGCGTGGTGGTGCTCGTCTGCGGTTCCAAGGTGAGCTCCGACGATCTGCGTCTCGCCTGCTCGCGGCTCCCGTTCGGCGCCCGCGCGCTCGCCGTCGTCGCCGACACCTCGGCGTCGGCCCCGGCCCTCCGACGCATCGGCGATGCCGACGTCATCACGATCGGCGAGCTCGACCAGATCCCGCTCGCCCTGCAGAAGGTGCTCGCATGACCGCGCCCGCCACCGCGCCCGCCACGATCTCCGTGCGCCGCTGGACCCTCGACCTCGGGGCGACCGCTCTGCTCGTCGCGGTCGCGCTCGTCGGCTTCTGGCCCACGTTCGCCGGTCCGTCGTTCCTGCCCGCGGCGATCGGCGGCATCGTCGTCGGACTCGCCATCGCCGGCGTCGCGGCCTGGCGCCGATGGGGCATCCTCATCATCACCGGCCTCACCGTCGCCGCCTACTTCGTCTTCGGCGGCGCCTTCGCGCTTCCGCACACCGCGATCCTCGGATTCATCCCGACGCTGGAGACGCTGCAGAAGCTCGCACTCGGCACCGTCACGGCGTGGAAGCAGATGCTCACCACCGTGGCCCCGGTCGCGGCCGCCGACGGACACCTCATCGTGCCGTTCCTGCTGGCGCTCGTCGTCACGACCCTCACCGCCTCGCTCGCGCTCCGGCTGCCGCAGGTGGCCTGGGCGCTGCTGCCCGCCGGCGTGCTGCTGATGCTCGTGATCGCGCTCGGCACCCCCCAGCCCGCGTTCCCGGTCGTCCAGGGCCTCGTCTTCGCCGTGGTCAGCATCGCCTGGCTCGCCCTGCGGCAGATCTGGGCGCCGCAGAACATGGCCGTCTCGGTGAGCGAGGTCGATCCCTCGCGCGCCGCGCACATGCGCCTGCGGCGCCTGCTCGCCGGCGTCGCGGTCCTGGCGATCGCGGGCGGCGCGGGTGTGGCGACCAGCGCGCTCGCCACTCCGTCCGAGCCGCGCCACGTGTTCCGCGACGTGATCATCCCGCCGTTCAACATCCGCGACTATCCGAGCCCGCTGCAGGCGTTCCGCAAGAACGTGCGCGACGAGGTCGACGAGACGCTCTTCACGGTGCAGGGCCTGCCCAAGGGGGCCCGCATCCGCACCGCGGTCATGGACGAGTACGACGGCATGGTCTACAACGTCACCGACGGCGGACCCACCTCGTCGAGCGCGTTCTCGCCCCTGCGCTCCAACATGTCGCCGGATGCCGAGGGCGTCCCGGTCACGCTCAACATCGCGGTCGACGAGTACAACGCCGTCTGGATGCCGACGGCCGGCGAGCTGTCCGAGATCCGGTTCTCCGGCGATCGCGCCGAAGAGCTGCGCCGCGGCACCTACGTCAACACCGCGACCGGCACCGCGGTGTCGACGGTGAAGCTGAAGAAGGGCGACGAGTACTCCGTCGACGCCGTCATGCCGAACACGCCCGACGACGATCAGCTCGCCGACGTGGAGTTCGGAACGGTCGCGAAGCCCAAGCAGAGCAACGTTCCGGAGGAGCTCACCGCGCTCGCCGCAGAGACCGTCGCCAGCGCGGAGTCGCCCATCGAGCAGGTGCGCGCACTCGAGAGCTTCCTCTCCGAGGGCGGCTTCTTCAGCCACGGTCTCGAGGGAGAGGTGCTGTCGCGCGCGGGGCACACCTCCGAGCGCATCACGACCCTCATCGGCGGCGACCAGATGATCGGCGACGACGAGCAGTACGCCGTCGCGATGTCGCTGCTCGCCGGTGAGCTCGGCATCCCGGTCCGCGTCGTCATGGGGTACTACCCCGACGAGGAGCAGGCGGGCGAGGCGGTGTTCACCGCGACGGGCGACAACGTGCACGCCTGGGTCGAGGTGAACTTCGAGGGCTTCGGATGGCTCCCGTTCAACCCGACGCCGCCCGAGGACCAGGTCCCGAACGACCAGAACACGAAGCCGCGCGTCGACCCGAAGCCGCAGGTGCTGCAGCCGCCGCCCCCGCCGCAGGAGCCCGTCGACCTGCCGCCCACGCTGCCCGACGACCGCGAATCCGAGGACGAGAGCCTCAACCTCGCCGGCATCATCGGCGCGATCCTGCTCATCGGCGGGATCACGCTCGGGATCCTCGCACTGCTGATGTCGCCGTTCATCGTGATCGGGGCGTGGAAGGCCGCGAAGCGCCGGTCACGGCGGGCTGCGGCGCGCACGGCCGACCGCATCAGCGGCGGCTGGGACGAGCTCACCGATCGCGCCGTCGACTACGGTGCCCGCCTGACGCCGGGCGGCACACGGCCCGAGGAGGCCGCGGCCGTCGTCGCGACGCTCGCGGTGCCGAAGGTCGCGGATCTCGCTCAGCGGGCCGACGCCGAGGTGTTCGGGCCGACCGATCCGACGCCGGAGGACGTCGAGGCGTTCTGGAGCGAGGTCGACGGGATCGTCGGCGGGCTGGGGGAGGATGCCGGCTTCTGGAGGCGCATCAAGGCCCGGCTGAGCCTGCGCTCGCTGCTGGGCGGAACAGCGATCTCGACCGGTCTCCAGGGGCTCCGTGAAGCGGCGACCGCGCGCGTTCGGCGCGAACCTGGCACGATCGAGAGCAGCAACACGAGTACACCAGCCGCACCCGAGAGCGAGACCCCATGACGCAGCCTGCGTACGCACAGATCGCGCCGATCTCCCGCCGCGCGATCGGCTACCTCATCGACGCGCTCATCGCGGCCGGTCTCGCCGTCATCCTCGGCGGCGGTCTCATGGTCGCCGCCACACTGTCGGGCGGGATCGAGGCGGGGCTGACGACCCTCCTCATCGGCGGTCCGATCGTCTCTCTCCTGCTGCTCGGCTGGTTCGTCGTCTACACGCTGATGCAGTCCGGAACCGGGTCGATCGGCATGCGCGCACAGGGTCTGCGCCTCGTCTCGGCGCAAGGGCAGACGCCGCTGGGCTTCGGGAAGACCCTGCTGCGCAACGTCATCTTCGGCCTCGCGGGTTCGATCGTCGTCGGCTACTTCACGCCGCTGTTCGACGGCTCCGGCCGATTCCAGGGCTGGCACGACAAGGTCGCCGGCTCCCTCATGCTCGATGCGCGCGCGGCCGGGCCCGCGGCATCCGCTCCCGCGTCCGCCGCTGCGGCTGCTCCGGCCGGGGGTGCGGCCGCACCGTCCGCCGAGCCCGCGCGACCCGCAGTGCCGGCGATCCCCGGCATCCCGCATCCGTCGGCGCAGCCCGCCACGGCGGCTCCCGCGCAGCCGGTGGTCCCGGCGTCGCAGCCGGCGGCACCCGTGTTCCCGGTGCAGCCCGTGATCCCCACGGCCGTGTCGCGCCCTGCGCCCGCCGTGCCGCCCGCCGATCCCGGCTCGCTGATCGCGTTCGTCCCCGGCATCACGCAGGACGCCCCGCCGCCGCGCGTCACGCCGGCGCCGCAGCCGACGCCGGAGGCCGTGTCCGAGCTCGACGAGACCGTGCAGGGCTACTCGGCAGCACGCCCGGCGGCGCAGGATGCGCCGCCGCCCGCGCCCGACGTTCCGGCCGCTCCGGTCGCCCCGCCTGCTCCGGTCGCGCCGCCTGCTCCGGTCGTGCCGCCGGCGGCGGCGATCCCACCGGCACCCTCCGCGCCGGCATCCTCCGCGCAGCCCGTCGCGCAGGAGTCGGACGACATCGAGGACACGCGGATCAGCATCCCGGGTCACCGTCTCGTCTTCACCTGGGACGACGGCACCCGCGTCTCGGTCTCGCGGCGCACGATCTTCGGCCGCAACCCCGCGGCGGAGGACGGCGCGGTCGTCGTGCCGGTGCGCGACGAGACCCTCTCGCTGTCGAAGACGCACTTCGAGGCGGCCGCGGAGTCCTCCGGCGGCTGGGTGCTGGACCGGCACTCGACCAACGGCATGACCCTGGTGCGCGACGGTCAGCGGATCGCCTGCCCCGCAGGTCAGCGCGTGCCCGTGCGGCTCGGCGACGCCATCGAGATCGGCGATCGCATCGTCACGATCGGGGGCTACGCGTGAGGCCCGCACTCATCGTCTCGACGGGGTCGGCGACGCACCCCGGGCTCCGTCGCGCCCTCAACGAAGACGCGCACCTCGCGTGTGCCCCGGTGTTCGTGGTCGCCGACGGCATGGGCGGCCATGAGGCGGGAGAGCGCGCGAGTGCCGCCGTCATCGCCGAGTTCTCGAGCTCGATCGGCCGGGCGTCGCTCGAGCTCGACGACGTGCGACTGGCCCTGTCCCGCGCCCGCGCGAGCGTCGAGGAGCTCTCGACCTCGGGCAACGGACGCGCAGGCACCACCTTGAGCGGCGTCGTCATCGCCTCGGTCGACGGCATGGGCTACTGGCTGGCCGTCAACATCGGCGACTCGCGCACCTACCGGCTGGCCGACGGCGAGCTCGAGCAGATCAGCGTGGACCACTCGGTCGTGCAGGAGCTCATCGAGGCCGGAGAGATCACCGTCGAGGATGCCGCGACCGATCGACGCCGCAACATCATCACCCGAGCCATCGGCGCGAGCAGCACCGGCGACGCCGACTACTGGCTGTTCCCGGCCGAGCTCGGCGACCGCATCATGGTCTGCTCCGACGGGCTGACCTCCGAGGTGTCCGACGCCCGCATCCGCGAGGTGCTGCAGAACACCCCCGACCCGCAGAAGGCCGCCGACGTGCTGGTCGACGACGCGGTCTCGGCCGGCGGCAGGGACAACATCACCGTGGTCATCGTGGATGCCGTCTCGGTCGCCTCGCGACCGGGCACGCTCCTGGAGACGGACTCGGACATCGACATGGACACGCGTCCGCGCGAGGCCGCAGCAGGAGGGGTTCGCTGATGCAGACCATCTACCGACCGGGACAGTGGTACCTGATCGTCATCCCCGGCGCGCTGGTCGCGCTGCCGCCGGATGTCCCCGGAGACGTCGTCGCGCGGCTGTGGGAGCGGATGCCGGAGCAGAAGACGCTCGCGACGGTCGTCGACGTGCTCACCGCGCACGCCGGCGGGGCGTTCGCGTCGCTTCCCCCGTTCGTCGCCGCGGTCGCCGAGGGCTCCGACATCCGCATCGCGCTGCGCGGCGGAGTCAGCGCTCGCGTGAGCACCGCCACCGACGCGCACTCGTTCTCCGGTGCCGAGGTCACCACCTGGAGCGAGCGGTTCGTGGGCGGGGCCTCCCGCGTCGAGATCACGGTCGAGACCGTCGAGGGCACGGCCGCCCTGCCCGTGCAGAGCGGTGTCGTGCGGGCGGCAGCGGTGAGCGCCGAGCTCGAGACCGACGACGACCGTCCTCTCGCCACGGCCCTCGGTCCCGTGCCGGTCATCGAGATCGGCGCGACAGGTGCGTCGGCAGCCGTGCTCGCGGGGACGCCGGCGCCGTCGATCGCCGACTTCGGCGGACCCGTGCCGGCGGCATCCGACCCCGAGCCCGAGCCCGCCGCCGAGCCCGAGCCCGAGCCGCTGACGACGGAGGCCCTGCCTCTGCCGGACGACGCCGCAGACGCCGCAGACGCCGCCGACGACGTCCCCGAGGACATCGCCGCAGACGCCGACGACGCGGCGGCGGAGGCCCCGGTCGAGGAGCCCGTCGATCCGATCGACGAGCTGTTCGGCGACGTCGGGGCATCGACCGACGCGGAGTCCGCTCCGGCGGTCGACGGCGCGACGATCGTGCCGACCGAGGTCACGCTGGCGCCGTCGACCGAGGACTTCGATCAGCTCTGGGGCGCCACGGTCCACTCCGTGCCGACCGCGGGTGCGGGCGCTGCGGCCCCCACGGTGCCGCCGGTGCCGTTCCCCGCTCAGGGCGACCACGACGGGGCGACGATCTCGGCCGCCGAGCTGCGGGCGCTTCGTCAGCAGCCCCCGGCCGGCGATGACGCCCCGACCGCCGTCATCCCCGTGGCGCCGGGTGCGACCGGCCGGATCCGTGTGTCGACCGGACAGGTCGTCGCGCTCGATCGCACGGTGATCATCGGACGGCGGCCGCGCTCGACCCGCGCGAGCGGCGCGAACCTGCCGCACCTGATCGCCGTCGAGAGCCCGCAGCAGGACATCTCGCGCAGCCATCTCGAGATCCGGCCGGAAGGCGACACGGTCGTGGTCATCGACCTGCACACGACGAACGGCTCCACCCTGCTGCGCCCGGGCGCCGACCCGATCCGCCTGCACCCGGGGGAGCAGACCCTCGTCCTCTCCGGCGACGTGGTCGACCTGGGCGACGGTGTGAAGGTCGCGTTCGAGGATCTGCCGTGAGTCGTCCTCCCTCTCCGCCGCCGGAGCTGCCCGGCTTCCGCTATCTCGAGCCCCTCGGCACGGGTGGCTTCGCCGACGTCTTCCTGTACGAGCAGGAGATGCCGCGCCGTCAGGTCGCGGTGAAGGTGCTGCTCGCCGACCGCATCTCGAGCAGCGCCGCGCAGGAGTTCGCCGATGAGGCGAACGTGATGGCGATGCTGTCGACGCATCCGGCGATCGTCACGATCTACCAGGCGGGCGTCGCGGGCGACGGCCGACCCTACCTCGTGATGGAGTACTGCCCCCGGCCGAACCTGCAGCTGCGCGCCCGGCGCGAGTCCTTCTCGGTCGCCGAGGCGCTGCGCGTCGGCGTGCAGGTCGCCGGAGCGGTCGAGACCGCGCACCGCGCCGGCGTGCTGCACCGCGACATCAAGCCGGCGAACATCCTCGTCACGGCATACAACCGTCCGGCGCTGACCGACTTCGGCATCGCCTCGACGACCGGTGCGACCGGCGAGGCCTCGGGCATGTCGATCCCGTGGTCGCCGCCCGAGTCGTTCGCCGAGTCGCCGTCGAGCGGCCCGCGCACCGACGTGTGGGCGCTGGGCGCGACGATCTACACCCTGCTCGCCGGACGCTCGCCGTTCGAGCGGCCGGGGGAGCGCAATTCCAGCGCCGATCTCATCGAGCGGATCGAGCGCGCCGCGCTGACCTCGCTCGGTCGCCCGGATTCCCCGGAGAGCCTGCAGCGCGTGCTCGAGCGCGCGATGGCGAAGAACCCCGATGACCGCTACCCCAGCGCGGTGGCGTTCGCACGCGCCCTGCAGAAGGTGCAGATCGAGCTGTCGCACTCGGTGACGCCGATCGACATCGTCGACGACCACCCGACGGCCGAAGACCTCGACGACGACGGCGACGGTCTCACCCGCGTCCGGGAGATCGTCAGCATCGATCCGGATGTCGCCTCGTTCACGCGTCCGTCGGCGACGACGCAGCCCAAGAGCGCGATGCCCGCCCTCCCCGACGTGCCGCGCTTCGACCCGCCGCAGAGGGTGGATGCCGTCGACGAGGCGACCCAGATGCGGGTTCCGACGCCGACGCCGACGGCGCCGCCCGCCCCCGATGACCGGACCATCGTCCGGCCGCCGATGGTCGTCGCGCCGCAGGCCGCCGCATCCGCGGCTCCCGTCCTGGACTCCGCGCCGCCGGTCGTTCCCGTGGGCCCGGCAGCCGCGCCGCGCAGCAGGAGAGGGCTGTGGATCGCCCTCTCGGCCGTCGCCGCCGTGGTGGTCGTCGTCGGGACGATCGTGGGACTCAACCTCCTGGTCGCCGGCATCGAGACGCAGCCCGAGACCACCGAGACCGCCGAGCCGCAGGACGTCCAGTCCGACTTCGTGCCGAAGGTCGCAGACCTCGGCGGCAGCCGGCAGGGTGAGCTGATCGCGTTCACCTGGGTCAACAAGGACCCTCAGGAGGGCGACACGTTCATCTGGAGCGTCGTCGACGTCTCCGGTCAGGTCGATCCGCAGCAGTCCGATGCGCCGGTGGCGCAGGTGCCGGCGACGACCGGCACGGTCTGCATCGACGTCATGCTGCGCCGCGACGACGGACGGGTGTCCGAGCCGGTGCGGGGGTGCGTCGACTGACATGATCTGGGAAATCGACGAGCAGAAGCCGACGATCGAGGGTCTCGACGCTCAAGGTCGCCCCGACCCCGCGTACGCCGCGGCGCTCGGGATGCTGCGCGCGCCGTTCGGGCGCCGTGCTCTCGCCGCGACGATCGACGGGGCGATCTGGGTGGTCCTGCAGCTGCCGCTGTGGATCGGCGCGATCCCCCTGCTGCTCAAGCTCGCGACCGGGGCGATCTCGCCGTACGGCTTCCTCAATCACCCGGACTTCGTGCTCGCCGTCGTGATGGCCTCCGTCTCGACGCTCCTGAGCCTCGTGTTCCTCGTCGTGCAGCTGATCCTCCACGGCGTCAAGGGGCTGACCATCGGCAAGGGCGTCACCGGGCTTCGCAGCGTGAACGTGCGCACGCTCGAACGTCCCGGCGTCGGGTCGGTGCTGCTGCGCTTCCTCATCGTCGGCATCGCCGGCGTCGTGCCCGTGCTGGGTCCTGCCCTCATCCTCGCCTCCCCGACGTTCGACCCGGAGGGCCGTGGCCGCGGGCTGCACGACAAGGCGGCGAAGGTCTGGCTCATCGACGTCCGCAAGGGACTGAATCCGTACGACGAGAAGCGGATGCGCGTGGCGCGCAAGGTCGTCAAGGCCGAACCGACCCCCGAGCGCTCCGCCCTTCCTTCGCTCGCCACGCCGGTGGACCCCGCCGCGCAGCCCCAGTACCGTCCGGGCAGTCGTGTCAGCGCCGGCGTGCTCGGCATCGCGCGTCCCTACGACGCGAGCGAGCGCCCGGTCGTCGGGCTGTCGCTGGCCACGCCGACGCACGACCAGGTGCCCATCGAGACGGGCAAGCCCGTGCTCGGGGGATATCGCCTCGCCGACCCGGAGAATCCCGTCGTGCCGGAGCTGCCGACAGCGGCGCCGATCGCCCCCGCGGCATCCCCGGCCCCGCCCGCCCCCGTCGCGCAGCCCGCGCCTGTCGCGCAGTCCACGCCCGTCGCGCAGCCCGCGCCTGTCGCGCAGCCCGCGCCTGCACCGCAGCCGGTCGTCGAGCAGGCGCCGGCACCTGTGGTCCCGCCCGCAGCAGTGCATCCTCCTGCCGTGCCCGCCGCCGCTGCGCCGGTGATCCCGGCATCCGCCGCCGCGCCGGCGGCATCCGCCCCCGCCCCGCAGGCCGAGCCGGTCGCGCAGTTCCGCCTCCGGTTCGACACGGGTGAGAGCATCCCGATCTCCGAGCCGGTGCTGCTCGGACGCAACCCCGACGCGGCGGAGCATCCGGGCGCACGCGCGATCGCTCTCGCCGACGACAGCAGGTCGCTCTCCAAGACGCACCTGCTGGTGCGTCCCGTCGAGGGCGGTCTCGAGATCGAGGACTGCCGCTCGACGAACGGGTCGGGGCTGATCCGCGGCGGAACCGAGTACGGCGTCGTTCCGGGTTCCCCGGTGAGGACGACCGCCGGCGACATGATCCGGCTCGGCGACCGCGTCGCCGCCGTGGTCCGAGTGTGATCGATGACGAACAGGTGACCGGGAAACACGTATGAGACTCAAGCTGACGCTGCACCGTCAGGCGGGCGACCCCGTCGACATCGTGATCACGACCGACTCGACGGCGACGGCCGGCGACGTCGCGCGCCATGTCGCCGAAGCGGACCCGACGCGCTCCATCCCCGTGGCCGAGGGAGATGTGCTCACGCTCGCCGTCGCACCGCCGACGGGGGAGCGGCTCATGCCGCTGCAGCCCGACGTCCCCATCGGCGAGGCGCCGATCGGCTCCGGCTTCGCGGCATCCATCGTCAACTACGGTCCCGACTACGCGTTCGCCGGGCAGCGTGATGTCGTCGGCGTGCTGGTGGCGACCTCGGGGGCGCTGGCGGGCCAGGAGTTCCCGATCACCGCCGGCCATGTGTTCCTCGGGCGCGAGGCGGGCAACGACGTCGTGCTCGCCGACCCGATGGTCTCGAAGCGGCACGCCCGCCTCGAAGTCGGCACGCACATCGAGGTCGTCGACCTCAACTCCGCCAACGGCGTGCTCGTCGACGGCGTCGCCGTGCAGCGCGTCCGGGTCGAGGAGGGGGAGCCGTTCGTGATCGGCGGCACCACCCTCGTGCTCCGCCTGGCGCGGTCCTTCGACGGTTCGGCGACCGAGGATCCCATCATCGAGCGCGGCGGCGGGCTGATGTTCAACCGCAGCCCCCGCGTCGAGGTGCGCTACCCCGGCACGCTGTTCAAGATCCCGCGGCTGCCCACCGAGAAGATCGGCCGCATCTTCCCCTGGCCGATCATGATCGCCCCGATCCTGATGGGCATGGCGCTCTACGCGCTCAACGGCAACCCGCGCTCGCTGCTCATGATCGTGATGACGCCGCTGATGGCATTCGGCAACATCATCAACCAGGCGGCGCAGAGCCGGAAGGGGCAGGACCACGAGTTCCTCCTCTTCGAGCGCCAGTACGAGCAGCTGGAGGAGGACTTCTTCCAGGGCAAGCCCGAAGAGGAGCGCGCCCGCAACGCGGAGGTCCCTCCGGTCGCCGAGATCTTCGACCATGCGATGCGGCTGGGCCCCCTCCTGTGGACGAGGCGGCCCGAGCACTGGAACTTCCTCAGCCTGCGGCTGGGGAGCTGCCGACTTCCGGCGCGCAACAGGATCGAGGAATCCGCCGAGGCGCCCGACGGCCTCCCCGAGTTCATCGACCGCGTCGACCGGCTGCGCGAGCGTTACGAGTTCGTCGACGACGTGCCCGTGCTCGAGATGCTCGTCGATGCGGGTTCGATCGGGATCGCGGGTCCGCAGGGACCCGTCGCCGACACGATGCGCGGCATCGCGGTGCAGCTGTTCGGTCTGCACGCCCCCAACGACGTCGTCGCGGTCGCTTTCGCGGATTCGGCCTGGACCCCCGAGCTGGACTGGCTCAAGTGGATGCCGCACACCTCCAGCGAGCGGAGTCCGTTCCGAGACATGGCGCTCGCCGATTCGGCGCCCACCGGCGCCGCTCTGCTGAGCACGCTCGAGGAGTACGTCTCGCGTGCGGCAGCGGCCGGAGGAGGAGGCGAGCCCCGCGGCCCGTTCAAGGAGGACTGGAACCCGCTCCAATACGGCACCGACGTCTCCCGCGCGGCCGGCGAGCACAAGACCACGCCGCCGATCTCCGTCGTCGTGTTCGTGAGCGGCGACGCCCCCGTGGACCGCGGTCGTCTCACCGACGTGCTGGAGCGCGGTGCGGACCACGGCGTGCATGCGGTCTTCGTGTCGCCCACGGTCGAGTCGCTCCCCGCTGTCTGCCGCAGCTTCATCGACGTCACCGCCGGCCTCGAGGACGCGCATGTGGGCCTGGTCCGCAACGGCGAGAACTTCGAGCACGTGCGCGTGGAGGGCGTGTCGAACGCCTACATGCAGATGCTCGCACGCCGTCTCTCCCCGGTCGTCGATGCGAGCACCGGCGTGCACGACTCCTCCGACATCCCCAGCTCGGTGATGTTCCTGCAGCTGGTCGACCCGGCGATCGCCGAGGACCCGCAGGTCGTCATCGAGCGCTGGCGCCAGAACAACACGATCGTCGACCGGTCGCCGAACCCGCGGCCGCGTCTGAAGAAGGCCGGCACGCTCCGCGCGATCATCGGCCAGGGGCCGAGCGACGCCATGGCCCTCGACCTGCGCACGCAGGGTCCGCACGCCCTCGTCGGCGGTACGACCGGTGCGGGCAAGTCCGAGTTCCTTCAGGCCTGGGTGCTCGGCATGGCCGCGGCGCACAGCCCCGATCGCGTCACGTTCCTGTTCGTGGACTACAAGGGCGGCTCGGCGTTCGCGGACTGCGTCGAACTGCCGCACTGCGTGGGCCTGGTCACCGACCTGAGCCCGCACCTGGTGCGCCGTGCGCTCACCAGCCTCCGTGCCGAGCTGCAGCACCGCGAGCACCTGCTCAACCGCAAGAAGGCCAAGGACCTGCTCGAGCTCGAGAAGCGTCAGGATCCCGAGTGCCCGCCGGCCCTCGTCCTCGTGATCGACGAGTTCGCCGCCCTGGCATCCGAGATGCCGGAGTTCGTCGACGGCGTCGTCGACATCGCCCAGCGCGGACGCTCGCTCGGCATCCACCTGATCATGGCGACGCAGCGCCCGGCCGGCGTCATCAAGGACAACCTCCGCGCCAACACCAACCTCCGCATCGCCCTGCGCATGGCCGACGAGTCCGACTCGCGCGACGTCGTCGACGACGGGGTCGCGGCGACCTTCCCCGCGTCGATCCCCGGCCGTGCGATCGCGAAGACCGGCCCTGGCCGTCTGGTGCCGTTCCAGTCGGCGTACGCCGGCGGATGGACCACCGACGACGACTCGGCCGCCGCCGAGGTGCGCGTGTCCGAGCTGCGCTTCGGCTCGACCGCCGAATGGGAGCCCGATCGTCTTCCCGAGTCGGATTCGCACGAGGAGGACCTCGGCCCGAACGACCAGAAGCGCATCGTGTCGACGCTCATCGACGCCGCCGACCGTGCGCAGCTGATGCTTCCCCGCCGGCCGTGGCTCGATGACCTGTCGCCCCTGGTCGATCTCAGCGATCTGCCGAACGAGGGCGACACGCGCATCCCCATCGCCATGGTGGACGTGCCGGAGAAGCAGCAGCAGCAGGCGGCGGTGTTCCTCCCCGACCGCGACGGCTCGCTCGTCATCTACGGCACGTCCGGTTCGGGCAAGTCCACGCTGCTGAAGACGATCGGCACCGCTGCCGGTATGCGCCCGGATCTCGGTCGCGTGCAGGTGTACTGCCTCGACTTCGCCACGGGAGCCCTGGGCGCGCTCAACGCACTCCCGCACGTGGGGTCCGTCGTCGACGGCGCCGATGTCGAGCGCATCCAGCGTCTGCTGCGCACCCTCGACGGGGAGATGGATCGCCGCGCCGCGGCCTTCTCGGCGGCCAGTGCCGCCTCCGTCCAGGAGTACCGCGAGCTCGTCGATGCCCGGATGCCGCGCATCCTGCTGCTGATCGACAACTACCCCGAGTTCAAGAAGGACTGGGAGGTCGCGCCGGGCCGCGGGCCGTTCTACCGCATCTTCATGCGCATCCTCGGCGAGGGTCGCACGCTGGGCGTGCACACCGTCATCACGGCCGACCGCGGCAACGCGGTGCCGAGCGCGGTGGCGGCGAACATCTCGCGCCGTGTCGTGCTGCGCATGGGCGATCCCAGCCAGTACATGCTGCTCAGCGCACCGCGCGACATCCTCGACGAGCAGTCCGCGCCGGGGCGCGCCGTGGTCGACGGCCACGAGGCGCAGATCGCGGTGCTCGGCGGCACCATGAACGTCGTCGAGCAGACCAAGGCGCTCACCGCCCTCGGCGACCGCCTCCGTGCGGAGGGCGTCCGCGACCTGCCCGAGATCGGCGCGCTGCCGACCATGGTGCAGGTCGACGAGATGCCGGCGCAGGTGGACGGGACGCCGGTGTTCGGCGTCGCGGACGACACGCTCGCGCCGCACGGGTTCGAGCCGATCGGCTCGTTCGTCATCTCGGGGCCGCCGGCCTCCGGCCGCACGAACACGCTGAAGGCGCTGGTCGTGGCCATGGAGCGATTCGATCCGAACGTGCGGATGTACCATTTCGGCAGCCGCCGGTCCGAGCTCAAGGACTTCCGTCCCTGGGTGAAGAGCGCCACGCGCCCCGAAGACGAGAAGGAGCTCGCGACGGAGCTCGCCGAGCTCGTCGTGCAGGAGTCCGTGGGCGGCCGCATCATGATCGTGATCGAGGACATGCCCCACCTCGCCGACGGCGCGGCCGACCGGCCGATGCGCGCCCTGCTGCAGGCCATGAACAACAGCGATCACCTGCTCATCGGCGAAGCGGAGATCAGCCGTGCCAGCGGCAGCATCGGCGTGCTGGGCGAGTGGAAGACCGGCAGGCAGGGCATCGTCCTCAAGCCCGACACGTACGACGGGGAGGCGATCTTCAAGACCCCGTTCGGCCGCGTGAAGCGCTCGGACTTCCCGGTCGGTCGCGGCATCTTCGTGCAGGCGGGGCGTGCGGTGACGATGCAGATCCCGTTCGTGCCGGAGGCTCCGGCGCAGGGGTAGACGGCATGGGTAGAGGTGCCATGGGTACCGCTCCCCGTTTGCCAACGGACGATCATTGGCTAACCTCGACTCAAAGAGGTCGACAAGGCCTGAAGACGAAGAATTCGGGAGGCGGTTCTCATGGCCGGACATGATTTTGGAGCAACGTACAGCGAGATGGAGAGCGCTGCGGCGCGACTCCGCGACGGGCGCAGCACCGTCACCGACACTCTGAAGGAGCTCCAGGGCGTCATCGATGACCTCGTGCAGGACGGGTTCAAGACGGAGAACGCGTCGGAGGCTTACTCCACCGCGTACTCGGAGCTCACCGCTTCCCTGGACGACGCAGCCGAGGCCGTCAACGACATGGCTCAGGCGCTCGACCGCATGGCGGACTCGATCCGCGACAAGGACTCGGAGCTGGCCGGCGGCTGAAAGCTCGCACTGTCAGAGGTCGTGGCGTCGGTCGGAAGACCGGTGTCACGACCTCTGTCTTTGCAGGGGGGATGGCCGACACGGCTAATAGACTCGGGAACATGAGCGGAGAGCGGGAGTGATGAGCGGCGCACAGAGCTACTGGTACAACCTGTCGACCCAATCGGTGGAGCGCGCGGACGAGCGCCCGTCGGAAGACACGATCGGGCCGTTCGCCACGGCCGCCGAGGCGGAGGACTCCCCGGCCGTCCTGCTGGAGCACGCGCGGGCCTGGCTCGAGAGCGAAGAGAGCCAGCCCTTCCGCGAGATGGCCGAAGGCGACGAGGGCAACGACCTCGCATGACGGCGACGTCATGAGACGCCGCCGTCTGGCTGCGGCCGGCCTCGCGGTCGCGGTCGTCGCAGGCCTGGCGGCCTGCACGCCTGCCCTGCCGGAGAGCGTCGTGCCCGGCTCGCGGATCACGGTCGGGTGGACGCAGGAGTTCACGTCGGTGAACGCGGCGGCATCCCCCACGGCGGGCAACCTCGACATCGCCGCGATGATGCGCGGCCGCTTCGGCGACGTGGTCGACGGCGAGTTCGTGCCCGACGAGGGGTTCGGCACCGTGAAGATCTCGTCGGACGAGCCCTTCCGGGCGACCTACGACCTCGCCGAGCCGGCGTGGTCCGACGGCATCCCTCTCGACGCGGCGGACCTGCTGCTGGGGTGGGCCGGCGAAGCCGGATACTTCCGTGCGGATGACGAGACGGCCCCGGTGGACGGCGAGGCGGATGCCGACGCCGAGGTGCCGTCCATCGACGAGTTCGCCCGCTCGATCACGGTGACGTTCCCTCAGCCCGACATCGACTGGCAGTCGGCCGTGACCGTGCCGGTGCCGGCGCATGTCGTGGGGCAGCGCGCGTTCGGCACGGACGACGCCATGGAGGCGAAGCAGGCCGTCATCCGCGCGATCCAGGATGACGACACCGACGCACTCGCGGCGATCGCCGAGGTGTGGAACGAGGGCTTCGCGCTTCCGGAGAAGGGGGACATCCCCGCGGATCTGCTCCTCTCCAGCGGCCCGTTCCGGGTGGACGAGGTCGGCGACGACGGGGCAGGGCAGAGCGTGCAGCTCGTGCCGAACGCCGGATACCGAGGCCTCGTGACGCCGAAGATCGCCCGCATCGACCTGGTGCCGCAGGGCGACGACGCGCTCGTGGCGATCGGCGACAGCCTCGACGTCGTGCAGGTCGCGCCCGTCGCCGGGAACGTCGATCCGATCCACGAGCTCGAGCGCAGAGACCTCACGGCCGACGAGACGAACGACGGCACCCTCTGGGCGCTGCAGCTGAATCCCTCCGGTGTCTTCTCCGAGCACGCGGCGAGGACGGCGTTCATCCACGCCGCGCCGGCGACCGCCCTGCTGCAGGGTGGCGGCGGTGGGTGGGCCTCGGCCTACGCCGGCACGACCTCCATGGCGACGACGCCCGGCTCCCGTGCGTACGACATCGTCAATGAGGACTCCGGATTCAGTGCCGCTCTCGGCACCCCCGGCGACGACGCGGCACTCGAACGCGAGGCCGCGGGGGTATCGGCGGGAGCATCCGTCTGCGTGCTCTACGACCGGGCCAGCGAGTTCGCCGTCGGCGCCTTCGGCGCCCTCCAGGCTGTCGCCGCCGAAGCAGGCTGGAGCGTCGTCGACTGCGGGACGGACGACCTCGAGGCGGCACTCGGACAGGGCGCGTGGGATGCCGTGATCTCCCGCGTGCCGGTGCCGCAGACGCCTGCGGAGATCTTCGCCCAGTGGGGTACGGGTGGAGCGGAATCGGTCACGGGCAGCGCCGATCCGGAGCGCGACGAGCTCATCGCCCAGCTCGCCCAGACCACCGACGTCTACGAGGCGAGAGACCTGCGGGCGCGGATCGAGGCGACGATCGTGCGCGCGGCCGTCGCGCTTCCGCTCGCGATGAACCCGCGCGTGACGATCGTCGACAAGGATGTCACGGGCATCGCCGCCCGCAACGGCGCGACCGCGCCGCTGACCTCTGGCGTCGTGCAATGGGAGGTCGCACCGTGATCACGGCCCCGTGGGTTGTTCTCCCCATCGCGGCGCACCGGCCGCGACTCGTAGAGTCATCTGTGGAGGTGTCGCTGTGGGAATGATGTTGCCGAACGAGCTCGTCTGGGTCATGGAGAAGCTGGGCTTCGAGTGGCCGGATATCGATGAGGACGAGGTGCGAAAGGGCGCGGTGCTGGTCCGCAACCTGGGAACCGATCTGGAGGATGTGATCCAGTCGGTCGACCGCAAGGTGAACGGCGACCTCGCCGGCGCGATGCGCGGGCAGACGGGTCCGGCGACGACCGGCGCCTGGAACGCCAACCGCTCGCAGAACCTGCAGAAGCTGGTCGACATCATGCCGCCGGCGGCGACCGCGATGGACATCGGCGCGGAGGCGATCCTCGCGCTGAAGATGAAGGTCATCGTCGACGTGACGACGACGATGATCGCGCTCGTCGGCATGCTCACCAACCCGATCACCGCCGTGGGCGCGGGGCCGATGCTGCTCATCAAGAAGAAGCTGCTGAACGCCGCGGTCGACATCGCCGTGGAGCAGTTGATGAACCAGCTACTGCCGATGGCGATCGAACCGATGGCCGAGCATCTTCCGGCCGTCATCGACGCCATTCTCGACGCACCGGTGGTCGAGGCGACCGCGGGCGACTCGGACGAGTTCTTCGCGGATCTCGAGGCGCTGGAGGAGGCACGTTCGACGATGAAGCTGCACAGTGCGGACGTCCAGACACTCACGTCGACCTTCTTCACGGAGTTCTCGGCGCTCGATTTCGGAGGGGACGCCTGATGGCCGGCACGAAGGGGATCTTCCGCTCCCTGAAGGAAGCAGTCCTCAAGGGGATGGGGCACGGCAAGGACCGGCTCCACGGCTTCGCGGACAACATCGACGACCACCTCGACAACGTCGTGCGACAGGTCAGGGACAAGGACAAGTTCGATGCTCCTCCCGCGCTGACCGGGAACAGCACCAACCGGGTCGACCGAACGACCACCGAGCTGCTGTACCGGTCGGACAACCGACCGCCGGCAGACATCTTCCGCGACGGATTCGAGGTCCGCGACCCGAACAACAACAACTACGATGACTTCGTGCGGTGGAACACGCCGTCCAACTTCATCAGCACGACGCGCGATCCGGATCTCTACCAGCGCTGGGGCTCCGATTACCGGTACACGATCGATGCGCCCGGCGGAATCGACGCCGACGCCACGATCCCGAACAACCCGTTCGGTCCGACGTCCCAGGCGCCCGAGGCCGAGGTCTCGTTCCAGGGCGGCGTCAAGCCGGATCAGATCTCCGGAGCGCACCCGGTCAAGCCCGACGGGACGCTCGGTGATTGGATCCCGAACCCGGGCTATGGTGGAAAGTGACCGCACACGACTTGGATGACAGGGGTCCGCAGATGGCCACGCCGCTCGCTCCGCCGCCGATCACCGACGCGCTCCGCGCGCAGGCACGGGCGAACCCCGGCGAATGGGTGTACGCGATCGATCCCGAGTTCGACGGTCTCGACCGCATCCCGCCGGAGGGCATCGTGGGCGCCTGGCGCGCCGACGAGAACGGAGAGCTGAGCGGGGACTTCACGCCGAATCCTCGATACGTCCCGTCTCCGCCTGCCCGCGGCTGGCCCGTACCCGCCTCGAAGCTGGAGCGCGTCCTGCAGCTCGTGCGGGCAGGGCATGCACCCGGCGAGCAGCTCGACCGCGAGTTCGCGGCATCCGACGTCTACGTCTACAGCCGTCCCGAGGGGGGGATCTTCGTCGCTCCGGACGGCGAGGACGGCCGTCTGGTCTACGCATTCTCCGACGCCGAGAAGGCGACCTCGTCCGGCTACGCCGAGCACACGATGATGCGGGGGGACCAGCTCGCTGCGGCTCTGCCCGAGGGCGTGCGGATCGGGCTGAACCCGGGCTCCGAAGTCTCGGTCATCATCGACCCGTCGGACATCACGAGCGCATGATCCAGAGTCCGCAGAGGATCCAGGTGAGCCGCGACGGCGTCGTCCACGAGGCGACGATCGCGTGGCGGACCGAGGACCGGATGTGGGTGGTGTCGATCGTCTCGCCGGCCTTCGAACCGGTCGAGGAACGTGCTTTCGACGCGTTCGAGGCGCTCTGCCAGGTGCGCGAGAAGCTCGAGCCGGAAGGATGGCGCATCGGCGTCGCCGGCGCCCAAGCTGATGTCTGGCCGAGCGGCATGGCTCGCGATCAGGGTGGCGGATTGAAGGCCTACCGGATGACCGAGGAGCAGGTCGGCGGTCTCGTCGACACCTTCGAGCCTGTGGACCCGGCAACGGTCACCACGGTGGCCGACCAGCGCGCCGAGGCCGACCGGTTGTACGAGGCGATCCGGCGCAACGCGCAGAACGGCTGACGCGGCGGCGATGGGCTGATCTCCCCATCGCGCACGCGCGGCGACGCTGGGTAGCGTCGTGCACGGAGGTGGTCCCCGTGGGAATGATGCTGCCGGATGAACTCATCTGGATCATGGACAAGCTGGGTCTCGAGTGGCCCGACATCGACGAGGACGAGGTGCGCAAGGCCGCCGCGTTCGTGCGCGGATACCGCGACGACATGGAAGGCCTCGTGCAGGCGGCCGATCGCCGGATCAACGGGGAGCTCGCCGCAGCGATGACCGGTCAGACGGGCACGGCGCATGTCACGGCGTGGAACCGGAATCGCTCCGAGAACGTGCAGCAGCTGCTCGACATCCTCGGGCCCGCCGCGGTCGGGATCGACATCGCCGCCGATATCGTGCTCGCGCTGAAGGTCAAGGTGGTCGTCGACGTCACGGTGACCCTCGCCCAGCTGATCCCTCTGCTCGCTGCCGGTCCGTTCGGCGCGGGCGGCGCGGCGGTGCTGATCCTCGCGCGCAAGAAGCTCTTCTCGATGGCGATGGAGATCACGCTCGAGAAGGTCATCGACGAGGTGCTGCCCCTCGCGGTCGAGCCTCTGGCGGAGCAGGTTCCCGTTCTGGTGGCGGCGCTGCTCGATGCGCCGGTGGTGGAAGGCGCCGTCGGCGACGTGGACGAGTTCGCCGCCGATCTCGCCGCGCTCGACCAGGCGGCCGATGACATGGACGCGCACGCCGCCGACGTGGAGGACCTGACCGATCGGCTGCTCGCCGACCTCGCCAACCTGCAGATCTCGGGGGACTGAACCGTGACGTTGAAGAAGCTGATGCGCGACCTGGTGGATGCCGTGGACGGCGCGGGACACGAGTTCAAGCAGGGGTTCGCCGGCGCGTTCCGCAAGCGCGGCGGCAAGCACCGGGCGGATGCCGATGCCATCCGCGGTCTCGATCGACGCAGCGCCGATGGCGTGCCGAAGCATCGGCGGGACGACAAGGGCCCGGTGTCGCACGCGAAGGACTATGACATCCGGAAGGACGTCCGCCGCGGGCTCGAGACCCTCGGCTCCTCGCCGCGGCACGCCGCCCCCGATTACGACGCGGCGCGCGACCTCGGGACGTCGCTCGGGAAGGACGTGAGAGCGATCCCCGGCGACATCCTCGACGAGGTCAAGGGCACGCCGAAGAAGGTGCCGACGCAGCTCGTGGAAGAGCTCTACGAGGACGCGATCGGACAGGACAGCCCCGACAAGTACGGGAAGACCGACGGAGACATGCGCTTCCTCGCACCGGCGAGCGAGGCGGACAGCCTGGGCGCCCTCAGCAACGGCGAGATCGAGGAGCGCTTCGGATTGGCGCCGGGATCGCTGGAGGGGGCGCGCGTCGAGGTGAAGGCGATCCCCGGGTCCCGGTTCCTCAGCGTCGAGGTCGACAGGGGGGCGTGACATGCCGACCAGGGGAGTGCTACCCATGGTGTCGACGAGCACCCGCGACGTACAGTCGGTGCAGGAGGTGTCGCCGTGGGGATGATGTTGCCGAACGAGCTGATCTGGGTCATGGAGAAGCTCGGGTTCGAATGGCCGGATATCGATGAGGACGAGGTGCGCCGCGGCGCGACCATCATCGGCACGTTCCGCGACGAGCTGGAGGGTCGCCTGCAGGCCGTCGACACGAAGGTCAACGGCGATCTCGCCGCCGCCATGCGCGGGCAGGCGGGACCGGCGTTCGTCTCCGCGTGGAACACGAACCGCTCGCAGAACCTGCAGAAGCTGCTCGATGTCATGGGTCCGGTTCCTCCGGGGATGGAGATCGCTGCGGGTGTCGTCACCGGCCTGAAGATCAAGGTCATCGCCGACGTGACGACGACGCTGATCACCCTGGTCGGGATGCTGACGAATCCGCTCACCGCGATGGGTGCGGGGCCGATGCTCCTGATCAAGAAGAAGCTGCTGAACGCCGCCGTCGACATCGCGATCGAGCAGGTTCTGAACCAGGTGCTGCCGATGGTCATCGAGCCTCTGGCCGAAGAGCTGCCCGCCGTGATCATGGCGGCGCTCGATGCTCCGGTGGTCGAGGCGGTCGCAGGCGATTCCGATGAGTTCTACGCCGATCTGGCGGCGCTGGAGGCCGCGGAGAGCGATCTCGAGATGCACGCGGGCGACATCGAGACGCTGATCGACAACCTGGCGGCCGACCTTTCGAGCCTGAACATCACGGGGGACTGACGGATGACGAGAATCGGCGATGAGGTCTTCCGCCCGATCATGCGGGCGCTCGACGATGCCCCCGTGCACCTGCGGGGGGTCGGCGATGTGCCGCGCCTCCTGAAGCGTCAGCAGCGGCGCAACCAGGACGGTGTGGCCGACATCGACCGCACGCCCGACGGCATGCCCGACGGTCCCGTCCACGGTCCGGACCTCCCGAACCCGGGTGGCGACGGTCCGGTCGAGTTCCACGTTCCCGAGGGCGCATCGCCCGCGGAGATCGCGCAGTTCCACGACTACGTGAATCGCAGCAACCAGTATCTCGCCGACGGCTCGCTGTCGGGCTCCGGCCGCGTGAGCACCGCCGGAGAGATCAGCCGGGAAGCGCGCCGGGAAGCGCGCCTCGAACGCGCTCGCGCGCTCGCCGACGGCAACCCGTACCAGGGCATCGTCGCGCACGTGCCCGACTCGACCTGGGTCGGGCAGGGCAAGCCGCCGGGATGGGGCGACTACACTAGCCGTGTGAACTCGAGCCTCGCCGGGCAGGTCAACCGCTACCCGGTGGGACACAATCCGACGATCTTCATAGTGAGGGAATGATGACCGACTGGCCCACGAAGATCGTCGAGTTGGTGCGTGTCAAAGAGCGCATCGCGAAGCTCGATGTCGACAAGCTGTTCCCCTACACGCTCCCTGCCGTGGCGGCCCCGCCGGCACGGGTCGACGCGTTCGAGGAGCACACCGGTCTCACCCTCGACCCGGGGCACCGGTCGTTCCTGGAGGCGGCGGACGGCTGGCCGGCGTTCTTCGAGACGCAGGACCTGCTGAGTCTGGAACAGCTCGCCGGCGGCGAGCACCGCGATGCCTTCACCGCCTGGATCGACTCGGCCCCGCCGCAGGCTCTCGCCGAGGGGTACTCCTCGGCGACGCTGCTGCCTATCGCCGTGGATCTGGAGATGCCGCTGTTCGCGGCCATGCCGGTGGTCGACGGGCGCGTCGCGAGTCAGGTCCTCTCGCTCGACCCTTCGGGCATCATCGACGACTTCGACTCCTTCGAGGCGTACTTCGACTCCACCATCGCCTATACGCTGCGCAACCTGGCGGACTTCGAGTCGGGCGCCTACCGCCTCTGAGCATCCGTCGCAGAACACCACCACGCACCGACTTCTCACGGTGACGGCCCCCTCATGGCAGGATGTTGCGTGGGGGGTCTTTCCGTGACTGATGTGAATCCAACGACGGAGATCGACAGCGCCGTGCCGACGGCCGTGCGTGAGGTCGTGCCGCTGCGGCTCGAGTTCGCCGGGGAGTGGCATGATCTGCCGACCGACCGGCCGTTCATCATCGGCCGAGAGGGCGACCTCGAGATCGATGACAACCCCTATCTCCATCGGCACTTCCTCGAGCTGCGGCATCGCGACGGGCTGTGGTGGCTGGCGAACGTCGGCGTACGCCTGGCCGCGACGATCTCCAGCGCCGGCGGCGCCGTGCAGTCGTGGCTCTCGCCGGGTGCGCGGATGCCGCTCGTCTTCGAGCGCAGCGTGATCGTCTTCACGGCCGGTCCCTTCACGTACGAGCTGAGCCTGCACACCGAGGAGGCTCCGTACGAGGTCTCGCGACAGGTCGAGGCGTCGATGAGCGGTGAGACCACGGTCATGCCCGCCAGCTTCACGCCGCTGCAGAAGCAGCTCATCGTCGCGCTCGCCGAGCCGATGCTCCGGCGCGAGGGCGTGAGCATGAACGAGCTGCCGTCGTCGAGTGCCGCGGCCCAGCGCCTCGGATGGACCATGAGCAAGTTCAACCGCAAGCTCGACAACGTGTGCGACAAGCTCGACCGCATGGGCGTTCAGGGGCTTCGCGGCGGCGCCGGCAAGCTCGCGACGAACCGGCGCGCGCGCCTGGTGGAGTACGCCGTGACCTCGCAGGTCGTCACGCGGGCCGATCTCCCCCTGCTCGATGACGAGGTGCTGCGGAATCAGAGCGACTCCGACGGCGACTGACGGCCGCAGCGCGGCCGCGCGGCTCAGCGGGTCGCGTCGGCGAGGTGGCGCGCGTCGTGGCTCAGCACCTTCACGATGATGCCGTGGCGGCGCAGCTCCGAGGCCGTGCGCGCACCCTCTTCGGCGTCGCGGCCGAGCGCGTTGATGTTCGCGACGACCAGCACGTCGCCGACGTTGAGCGTCGCGATGAGCCGGCCGAGCCGGTCGCTCCAGCTCTCCAGAATGTCGGGAGCCGGGTGACGGAAGCCCTCGATCGGCACGCCGAAGCGGGTGAGGTCTTCGCGCTGCTCGACCACCGACGGCATGCCCTCGCGGGAGACGACGAGTCCGACCAGACGCGATCCGACCGGGCGGGCGAGCCACCAGTCGCGGTTCTGCTGCAGCTCGGTGAAGCACTTGGGGCACTCCGCTGCCGCATGCGGCAGGTGCAGAGGGCTGGTGAGGGCGTCGTCGACCGATGCCGCTGCCTTCGTGGGTTCCATCGTCTCGCTCATCGCGCACCTCCGGGATCCATTCTGCCTTGATCCGGCCCCGCGCGGTGACCAGACTCACAGCATGCCGAGCGACCGCACCGCCTCGCGCTCCTCGACCAGCTCGGCGACCGACGCGTCGATGCGGGCGCGAGCGAAATCGCTGAGCTCCAGCCCTTCCACGATCTGCCATTCCCCGTCGACGGAGCGCACCGGGAACGACGAGATCAGGCCCTCCGGCACGCCGTACTCGCCGCGCGAGACGACGCCGGCCGATGTCCAGTCCTCGGTGCCGTGCACCCAGTCGCGCACATGGTCGATGGCGGCGTTCGCGGCGGACGCCACCGATGACGATCCGCGCACCTCGATGATCTCGGCACCGCGCTTCGCGACGCGAGGGATGAAGGTCTGGTCGAGCCAGGCCGGCACATCGCCCACGATCTGCTCGAGCGCCTCGGCGACCGGTCGTCCGCCGACGGTCGCGTGAGAGATGTCGGGGAACTGCGTCGCCGAGTGGTTTCCCCAGATCGGCACGCGCCGGACGGTGTCGACCGGTGCGCTGAGGGTCAGAGCGAGCTGCGCCCGCGCACGGTTCTCGTCGAGCCGGGTGAGCGCCGTGAAGCGCTCGGCAGGCATGCCCTCCGCGGATGCCGCCGCGATCAGCGCGTTCGTGTTGGCCGGGTTGCCGACGACCGTGACCCGCACGTCGGATGCCGCGTTCGCCGCGATCGCGGCGCCCTGAGGACCGAAGATGCCGGCGTTGGCTGCGAGGAGGTCGGCGCGCTCCATGCCGGGTCCGCGCGGACGAGCGCCGACGAGGAGCGCGAGGTCCGCGCCGTCGAAACCCACCGCAGGGTCGTCTGTCACCTCGACGTGCTGCAGCAGGCCGAAGGCGCCATCCTGCAGTTCGAGCGCCGCACCCTCCGCGGCGGCCAGTCCCTGCGGGATCTCCAGCAGCCGGAGCCGCACCTTCTCGTCCGGTCCGAGCAGGTCTCCGGCCGCGATCCGGAACAGCAGCGCGTAGCCGATCTGTCCGCCCGCGCCCGTGATGGTGATCGTCGTCGTCATGTCTTCGAGCCTACGTCCGTTGCTCGTCCGTCGCGCAGAGTACCCTCGTCGCATGACCTTCAATCCCGACGCCGACCTCTCGAACAACACCACGCGTCGACGCGGACGCAACACCGCCATCGCCGGCGGCGGCGTCGTGGGGGTGCTCGGCATCATCGCGCTGATCGCCGGGCCGCTGCTGGGAATCGACCTCACCGGTCTGCTCGGCGGCGGAGCCGCTCCCGGCGGCGGCTCGGAGCCCGCCGGCGGCTCGGTGATCGAGAACTGCGACACCGGCCAGGATGCCAACGAGAACGTCGACTGCCGGATGGCGGGGGCACAGCTCGCCCTCGACGACTTCTGGGGCGAGAACGTCGAGAACTACAGCGCCCCGCAGCTGATCGTGGTCGACGGCGCGACGAACACGGCGTGCGGCACGGCATCCAACGCCGTCGGTCCGTTCTACTGCCCGCCCGACCTGACCGTGTACATCGACCCCACGTTCTTCCAGCTCATGCAGCAGCAGTTCGGAGCATCCGCCGGGAATCTCGCGCAGCTCTACATCGTCGGGCACGAGTGGGGCCACCACATCCAGAACATCACCGGCGACATGGAGCGCTACCCGAACAACGGCACCGGCCCCGACAGCAACGGGGTGCGGATCGAACTGCAGGCCGACTGCTACGCCGGTGCCTGGATCGGACAGATCTCGCAGCAGAAGGATGCCGACGGCGACCCGTACCTCGTCACGCCCACCGAGACCCAGATCGAGGACGCCCTCAATGCGGCGTTCGTGGTCGGCGACGACAACATCCAGGAGCAGTCGTCGGGCACCGTGAATCCGGAGAGCTTCACGCACGGCAGGAGCGAGCAGCGCACCGACTGGTTCGCGCAGGGTTTCCAGAACGGACTCGGCGTCTGCGCCCAGCCGTTGACCGCCGCCGCGGGCGACCTGTAGCACCCGATGACCCTGGGGGATCGACGACGATGAACCTGGATGCGCTGTATCCGCCGATCGAGCCGTACGAGACGGGCGAACTGCTCGTCGGCGACGGCCACCGCGTGTACTGGGAGGCCAGCGGCAACCCGGACGGCAAGCCGGTCGTGTTCCTGCATGGTGGACCGGGGAGTGGGACCTCGCCCTGGCAGCGGCGGTTCTTCGACCCTGCCGTCTACCGGATCGTGCTGCTCGATCAGCGCGGCTGCGGACGCAGCACCCCGCACGCGAGCGCCCCGGATGCGGACTTCCGTCACATCACGACGGCGCACCTGATCGCCGACATCGAGCTGCTGCGAAAGAACCTCGGCATCGCGAAGTGGCAGGTCTTCGGGGGCTCCTGGGGGAGCGCGCTGGCGCTCGCCTACGCGCAAGCCCATCCGGATGCCGTGACCGAGCTCGTGCTGCGGGGGATCTTCACGCTGCGGCGCGAGGAGCTCGAGTGGTTCTACGAGGGTGGCGCCGCGGCGCTGTTCCCCGACCTCTGGGAGGAGTTCCTCGCTCCGATCCCGGTGCTGGAGCGCTCGCGCATGATCGAGGCCTACCACCGCCGGCTGTTCGACCCCGACCCCGCCGTGCACGTTCCGGCCGCGGTCGCCTGGTCGACCTGGGAGGCGTCGACCGTCACGCTCCGCCCGGATGCCGCGCAGATCGCCGCCATGTCGGACGCGCGCAACGCCACCGCCTTCGCGCGCATCGAGAACCACTTCTTCGTGAACCGCGGCTGGTGGACGGAAGGGCAGCTGATCGCGGGTGTGGGTGGCATCCGTCACATCCCCGCTGTCATCGTGCAGGGCCGTCACGACGTGTGCACGCCGATGATGACCGCGTGGGACCTGCATCGGGCGTGGCCGGAGGCGGAGTTCGTCGTGGTCGACGACGCCGGCCACTCGGCCGCGGAGCCCGGCATCCAGAAGGCCCTGCGCGACGCGACCGACCGGTTCGCCGCTCCGTCCGGTCGTTGACGTTTCGTCTCGTCGCTGCGCTCCTCGCTCAACGAACGGGAAACGTCAGGCGCGCATCGCGCGGAGCAGGGTCTTCACGAGTCCGACCACGCCGCCGGTCGCCCGGTAGCGGGTGAGGCCCTCGCTGACGGCGGCACCGGTGCGCGCCGAGACGAACCACGGCGGCTTGGGCAGGATCGTCAGGCGACCGCCGCCGTTGAGCAGCGGCAGCGAGCGCGGCAGGGGGCGGAACGGACCGCGGATCACGGAGCGCTCGACCCGATCGAGCAGCAGCGCGTTGTGCACGACCCCGATGCCGCTGCCGACGTCGTCGATCGTGTTGCCGGGGAAGGCGCCCCAGGTCATGGTCGGGGTGATGAAGCCGAAGGCGGTCCAGCCGTTGATCGCGATCGATCCGTAGTGCAAGGCCGTGAGCGCCCGCTCGAATCCCGCGCCGAGCGCCTTCTCGGTGACCGGGTCGATCAGCAGGTTCGCCCCGAGCGTGCCCTGGAGCTTCTCGTTCGCGTGGGCGACGGCGGCGTCGAGGAAGGCCTGGCCCGTCCCGGGCACGGTGACCACGCCGAGCACGGGAGAGAAGTACTCGGTCGTCTGGAGCGCCGCAGGGTCGTCGTCGCCCTCGATCTCGACGAGGAGCCGCTCGCCGAGCACGAGGGCATCCGGATACGCGTCCGTCGCGAGGTGCATCCGCGACGGCGAGCCGGGATACCAGACGGGGCGCTCGGGGGCACCGGCATAGGCACGGCGGAGCGCCGCGCGGAAGGCGTCGGCCTGATCCCAGTCGGAGGAGAGGATGACGACCTGGCCCGCGATGCAGTTGTGGCCGGAGTTCTGCAGCCGCATCGTCGCGACGTGCTCCGCGTGATAGGTGATGTCGGCATCCGTCCACCGGCCGGGCACGATGATGATCGGGGACACGCCGCCGAGCTCCGCCGTGATCGGCTTCTTCAACTGCGGGCGGTTCTCGCGCCGGCGCCGCTTCGTCGCCGCGGCGCCCGCGCCTTTCGACGGACCCCAGACGATCGCGTCGAAGGTCGCGGCCGAACCGGTGATGTGCACATGCGCGAGACCGGGGTGCCCCGTGAGGTAGGCGCCCACCTCGGGACCGCCGCGCACGATCCGCAGGAATCCCGGCTCGATGAGGGGAGCGAGCGCCCGCTTGTACACCGGCACGAGCGCATCCTGCGTGGGGTTCACCTTGAGAAGGACGGTGCGGTTGTGGGCGAGGAGTTCGTACATCACGTCGAGCACCGGGATCGAGGTGATGTTGCCCGCGCCGAGCACGAGGCCGACGCCGGCGGGTGCGGCGGGCGTGCGCTGTGCGAGCCCGGCGCCGGCGCGCGCGGCGTTCGGGGTGACGCCCGGCTCCAGCCAGACCTCGCCGGTGTAGCCCGACAGCAGGAAGCGGTCGATGCCCGTCAACGGGAACGCCTGCACGCGCGTGCGGCCTCCCGGTGCCCGGCCGATCCGGATGCCGTCGAGCGGATTCCTGCCTTCCGCCAGCCGGGAGAGGGTCTCGATGTACGCGTCGAGAGCGCCGAGCACGCTGTAGGGGCCGCTGAGCCACTCCTCGCCGGCGAGCGGATGCCGTGCATCGAGGCCCTTCGACGCGGAGGCGGTCGTCGCCCAGTCCTCGGCCGAGGCGGCGACGCTCGTGCGCACGGCCCGGAGCAGTGTCACGCGCTGCGCGACGGTCAGCGCCGACCACGTCCGGGCGCCGACCTGGAGCTGGTGGATCGCGCCGTCGAGGCGGTCGCGCACGCCCTCGTCGAGTGCCGGAGCTGCGGCCTTCGGTGCGGGCTCGTCAGCCCGGGACGGAGCGGCGGGCGTGGTCGCAGAAGTCATCGGCGTCTCCTTCGGACGGGATCCCAGCTTATGCGCCGGGTGCGGGGGCGACGTCGATGTCATGCCGGCGGAGGCCGTAGCGACGCAGGGCCAGCAGGCTGGCGGTCATCAGCGCCGCGGGAAGGATGCTGAAGCTGAGCACGATGCCTGTGATGGCGGCATCCGGCTGTTGCACGGCCGCGCCCGCGACCGTAGAGACGTATCCGGTCGCGGCGAGGGTCAGCGACACGGCGGTCGCGCCGAGGGCGAAGCCGACCGTCTCGCCCGCCGTCCAGATGCCGGTGAACGTGCCGGCCTGGCCGGGGCCGCTGGTGCGCTCATCGTGCGAGATGACGTCGGGCAGCATCGCCATCGGCAGCGACTGCAGCCCGGCGTACGCGATTCCGGCCACGGCGACCGAGGCGTAGATCCATGCGCCCGGCGCCCAGACCGCTGCCGTGATGGTGAGCGCGGCCGCGGCGAACAGGACGCTCGCGATCGCGAAGGCGCGCTCCTTGCCGATCCGCCGGGCGATGATCGTCCAGGCGGGGGTCGCGATCAGCGCAGGACCGACGAGCGCGATGAACACGAGCGTCACCGCGTCCTCCGAGCGCAGCACCCACGTCGCGACGTACTGCGCGCCGGCCAGCATCGTTCCGGTCGCCAGCGCCTGCAGCAGGAACGTGCCCAGGAGCGCGCGGAACGGCTGGCTGCGCCGCAGCGCGCGGAACCCGGAGAGGTACTGATCCCGCCAGGGCGAGGCGGGGGCGACGGATGCCGCAACCGCGGGGGCGCTCGTCGCAGGCGCGGCGGTCCGTGCGGCGATCAGCATGCCGACGCCGATCACGACACCGGCCGCGATGCCCATCACGAGGTAGCCGAGCACCGGGTCGGATCCGGCGTTGCGCAGAGCGGGTCCGCCGGCGCCGAACAGCAGGATCGCGGCGGTGAGCACGACGACCCGCCAGCCGAGCAGGCGCGTGCGCTCGTCATAGCTCCCGGTCAGCTCCGCGGGGAGGGCGACGTACGGCACCTGGAACAGGCTGAACGCGGTGGCCGTCGCGAGGAACGCCAGCAGCACGCAGACGGCTCCGGCGACCGGACCCCACGACGGCGGCACCGCGAACGTGAGCGCGAAGCACAGCGGCAGCGTGAGAGCACCGGTGACCATGAAGCCGCGCCGCGAGCCGGTGCGCGCGAGCTGACGATCCGATGCCGCCCCGATCAGCGGGTCGATGATCACGTCCCAGATCTTCGCGAGGGTGACGATCAATCCCGCCGCCAGCGCGGCCACACCGAGGTTGTCGGTCAGGAAGTACGTGAGGACCAGCCCCGGGAGGGTGGCATAGCCGCCGGTGCCGACCGAACCGATCGCGTACAGCACGACGGTGCGCGGAGACAGGCGGACGGATGCGCGTTCGGATCGAGCCTCAGTGCTCATCGCGCCAGTGTATCGGCGCGGCTCTCATCGCGAGGAGGAGTGCGGTCAGATCAGAGCGAGTTCGCGCAGCTTCGACTCGACGTCGGCGTTCGACGGCTCGACGTGGTGCGAGGCGTCCGGGTAGAGCACCACCGGGATGTTCATGCGGCCCGAGATCTCCTTCGCGACGTCGGCCGCCGAGGGGTCGGCCTCGAGGTCGACGTAGGTGTACTCGACGCCCAGCTCATCGAGCTGCTTCTTGGTGCGGCGGCAGTCGCTGCACCACTCGGCGCCGAACATCGTGATCGTGTCAGAAGCGGGAGAAGTCATGGTTCCAGCCTACGGCCGCCCGGCTGGGTGGGCTCCGGGAGCGGCGGGGTCAGCGTCCGGTGTCGGCCTCGTCGGGCAGACGCTCCGCCGGGACGATCACCACGTCCTGCACCTTCCAGTCGAGCGCCGCGACCCCTTCGGCCGTCTCGGTCAGCTCGTGCACCGTGACCTTGCGTCGGCGCGGCACGACGAACGCCTCGATGTGGAAGACCTGTCCCTGATCGCGCATCCGCACCGCGGCATCCGAGACCCACGGGAGATCGCGCAGGTAGGCGGCGATGTCGGCGGCGAGCGGGTGGGGCTTCTTGCTGTCGTATGTGCGGGCGCGCTGATCCATGAGGTCGACGATCGCGGCCCTCGTGTTGCGGAAGCCGTCCCAGATGATGCCGAGGGAGATGAACACGGCGGCCGCGCCGTCGAGCCACCACACGCCCGCTCCCACGCCGAGCACTCCGACGATCGAGGCGACGGTGGTCTGCCAGTCCGCCTTCGCCATGTCGGCGTCGGCATACAGCAGCTTGTTGTGGAGCACGGGGGCGAGCTTCGATTTCGCCGGCCCGTAGAAGAAGACCGGTCCGATGATGACCACGGCCATGACGATCACCATCAGCCAGCCGAGCCAGATGGTGTGGCCCCACAGCACGACGGTGCCGATCGTCGGATGCTCGCCGGCGACGAGTCCGACGACCGATTCGAACGCGAGGTTGAGCCCGACCGCGAGCAGGGCGACACCGGCGACGAGATGTCCGATCCCCATCGCGCGGTGCAGGCCGTACGGGTGCTTCAGCGTGGGGCGCCGCCGCACGAAGATCAGGGCGGTGAGGAACGCGATCTGGGGGATGAGGGAGAGCATGTCCTCGATCCACGCCGTCCGCATCGCCTGGGAGTTGCCCACCACGAGAGCGATCACGGCGATCGTGATCGAGGTGTAGACGATCGTGAAGATCTCCCACTTCACCGCGCTGCGGATCGCACGCTGCTGCTCGGGAGGGAGGGTGATCCGGCCGAACTGTCCCGTGTCGTTCATGAGCCGACCTCTTCGTCGAGGAAGGTCTCGAGGGCGGTGAGGAACGCGTTCTCGCCGAGCGGCACCAGCATGACGATCTCTCGTCCCTCCGCGCCGTCGATGCCCGTGTACCCGCGGCTGACGCCGGCGCGCTCGACCCAGGGCGTGTCCGATGTGATGCCGCCGGCGATCAGGTCGAGGTCGCCCGCCTCGAGCATGGTGACGAGGGTCTCCTCCGACGCGACCGTCCAGTCGGGTTCCGCCTGGATGCTGTCGGCGAAGTCATCGACGAGATCGACGATGCTGCCGGACGGCGTGCCGTTCGCCACCTCGACGAGATCGCCGTCGGGGGAGGTGCCGATCCGGAGCTCTCCGCCGGTAACGGCGTCCAGCGTGCCGTCCGGGTCGGCGGGGATCGTGAGCCCGCATCCCGCAAAGGCGGCGGACAGTGCCAGGGTGGCGACGATGCCGGTCGCGCGCCGGAGGCGCTGAGGACGCGACGATGTGTTCACCGGCCCAGCGTGCTCTCCGCCGTGACCCGCGCACAAGTGCGTTGACGCGCAGGGATCTGCGGCGGTAGACAGAAGATTCCTCGACCGCTCTTGCTAGGTAAGGCTATCCTTACCTATACTTCTGGCATGAGCAGCGCGAGCGAGCACCTGGACGATCCCGACTGGGAGAACATCGACGGAGCCCTGCTCATCGCCGGTGACGCGGCGGACGCCGCGATGATCGCGGGCATCGCCGCGCGGCTGCCCTGGGATGCGCAGGGCAGCATCATCCTCGAGGCCGCGGCACGGATCCAGTTCCGCCACATCGACGTGCCGGAGGGGGTGTCGGTGCGGTGGCTGGTGCGCGGTGACGGCATCCGCGCGCACGCGAAGGGCGAGCGGCTGGCCGGCGCCGTGCACGCCTGGTGCGTGGAGTGGACGTGCACCGAACCGCCCGCGCAGTGGACGGTCTGGCTCGGCCCGCACACGCCCCCGCACGTCGCGCGGATGGCGCGGAGCCTGCTCGGCGTCGCGAACTGACTCAGCGCGACATCGCGGCGGCGGGGACGTTCGCGCCCGCCGTGATGGCGTCGAGAGCGCGACGCAGCGTCGAGCTCGACGTGTGGGCGGTGTACGGGAAGTACACGACCTCGACGCCCACCTCGGCGAACTCGCGCTCCAGGCGCAGGCCCTTCTCGGTGCCCCGCCAGTCGTCGCCCTTGAAGAAGTGCGTGAACTGCACGTCTCGCCACGAGTCCATCTTCGACGGCGTCGTCTCGACGTAGACGTCGTCGACGAACGAGATGTGCTTGACGATCTCCGCACGCTCCGCCGTCGGGATGACGGGCTCGATGCCCTTCACCTCGCGCAGCATCTCGTCGCTCACGACGCCGGCGATCAGAATGTCGCACTGCTGCTTGGCGTGACGAAGAAGGTTCAGATGCCCGACGTGAAACAGGTCGAAAGCACCAACGGCATAGCCGATACGCGTCCCCATGATCTCCCCAGATCAGAAATTCCCCAGTAAGCGGATCCCCACCCGCTTCGCGACTCCCACAGCCGCGATCACCCACTGTAGCAGAACCGGTTTCCCGACCCATAGGAACCCGTGAAACGATGGGTGCCGCAGACGATGCGCACGGCAGGAGCGGGGGAGCACGTGGGGGCAGAGGTCACGGTCATCGTGCCGACGTTCAACGAACGCGACAATGTCGCGGAGCTCGTCGCGCGCACCGCCGCCGCGCTCGCCGGACGCGAAGCCGAGATCCTCTTCATCGACGACAGCAGCGACGACACCGCGGCCGAGGTCGCCAGGGTCGCGGCCGATGCGCCGATCCCCGTGCGGGTGATCCATCGCGCGGAGAACAGCGGCGGCCTCGGCGGCGCCGTGGTCACAGGTCTCGGCGCCGCGGCATCCGACGTCTGCATCGTGATGGACGGAGACCTGCAGCATCCGCCCGAGCTCCTCCCCGCGCTCCTCGAACGGCACGCGGCGGGCGACGCCGACCTGGTCGCCGCCTCCCGGTACATCGGCGGCGGCGACACGAGCGGTCTCGGCACGGCCGTGCGCTTCGGCGTCTCGCGCGCCGCGACCTGGCTGACGCGGGCGATGTTCCCCATCCGCCTCGCGCGCAGCACCGACCCCATGACCGGGTTCTTCCTCGTCGACCGCAGCCGTCTCGACCTCGACGCGCTCCAGCCGCGAGGCTTCAAGGTGCTGCTCGAGATCCTCGCGCGCACCGACCTGCGCATCGCCGAGGTGCCGATGGAGTTCGCCGAACGCCGACACGGCAGCTCCAAGGCCAGCCTGCGTCAAGGCTGGACCTTCCTCGCCCACCTCGCACGCCTGCGGTTCGGGAAGATGTCGCTGTTCGCCCTGATCGGGCTGATCGGCGCCGTGGCGAACCTGGCGATCATGTGGGCGCTCACGGTGGCGGGCGTGCCCTACGTCTGGGCGGCCATCATCGGAGCCGAGATCACGATCGTCGGCAACTTCCTCCTGCAGGAGCGGTTCGTGTTCGCCGACATGCGCACGGATGCCCGTGGTCTCGGCATCCGCTTCGCCACGTCGTTCACGTTCAACAACGTCGAAGCCGCGCTGCGGATCCCGGTGATGGCGCTGATGGTCGAGAGCTGGCACATCTCGAGCGTGCTCGCGACCGCGCTCTCGCTGATCGTCGCGTTCTTCGCCCGGTTCCTGTTCCACTCGCTCGTGGTCTACGCGCCGCAGCGGCGCCGGAAGACCGATGCCGTCGCGTCCGAGCCGAAGCCCGACACCGCCGCGCAGCGCGTCATCCGGGCGATCGACGTCGAGGCGATGAAGCCGGGCGAGCTCTAGGCTCCGTCTGCCGACGTCGCGAGGTACGCCTCGAGGGCGGCGTCCGCGTCGCGGGGCGTCCAGCCGGTCGCCGTGATACGGCTCAGATCGAGCACGCTGTTGAGCGGTCGCGGGGCGACGGGGCCGGACTGATCGGCGAAGTACGCCTCGGTCGACACGTCGGTCACGGCGGCGGGATCATGCTCCGTGAGCCGATAGACCGCGCGGGCGATGTCGGCCCAGGAGTGCGGTTCGCCCGCGCCCGTCACGTTGTAGACGCCGGAGGGCGCCTCGTGCGACAGCAGGTGCACGATCGCGCCGGCGAGGTCGTCGGTGAACGTCAGGCGGCCGATCTGGTCTCCGACGACGCGGGGAGCGATCCCGCGCTCGGCGAGCGATGCCATGGTGCGCACGAAGTTGCGGCCCTCGCCGATCACCCATGACGTGCGCACGATGTAGTGCCTCGGCACCGTGGCGACCACGGCGTCGCCGGCGGCCTTCGTCTGGCCGTAGACGCCGAGCGGACGCACCGCATCGGTCTCGGTATAGGGGCCGTCGTTCGTGCCGTCGAAGACGTAGTCGCTCGAGACGTGGACGAGCGTGATGCCGTTCTCGGTCGCGATGCGCGCGAGCGCCGCGACACCGGTGACGTTCGCCGCCCAGGCGTCCTGCCGTCCGTCCGGGGTCTCGGCGAGGTCGACGGCCGTGTACGCCGCGGCGTTGATGATCGTGCCGTAGTCGCGCCAGCGTCGTGCGGTCGTCAGGTCGGACCGCAGGTCGAGCGTCTCGCGCGTGGCGTACTCGATATGCCCGGCGTCGCCCAGCGCGTCGCGCAGCGCGAGTCCGAGTTGTCCGGCCGCACCGATCACCAGCGTCTTGCGCGGCTCGATCGGGGTGACGTCGGCGAGACGCGGGTGCGCGAGGTCCTTCGGCGAGATCTCCACCTCGGAGAGCGGGATCGGCCAGGCGATCGCCGCGGTCTCGTCGGCGAGGTTCAGGAAGGAGTACGCGGCGTCGGGCGACCAGTGATCGTTGACGAGATACGTGTACGCGGTGTCGGGTTCGAGGGTCTGATACGAGTTCCCGACGCCGCGCGGCACGAGGATCGCGCGCGACGGATCGATCTCGGTCGTGAAGACCGCACCGAACGACTCGCCCGCACGCAGATCGACCCAGGCGCCGAAGATCCGGCCCGTCGCGACCGACACCCACTTATCCCACGGCTCGGCGTGGATGCCCCGCGTCGTGCCGACCGCGTCGTTGAACGAGACGTTGTTCTGCACCGGGCCGAAGTCGGGCAGCCCCGCGGCGACCATCTTCTCGCGCTGCCAGTTCTCCTTGAACCAGCCCCGCGAGTCTCCGTGCACGGGCAGCTCGACCAGCAGCAGCCCCGGGATGGGGGTCTCGGTGACCGTGAGCGTCTTGCCGAACTCCGTCATCGTGGTCACTGCCCCTTGGCGGCGTAGAAGGACTCGGTCGCGTCCTTCGACGGCGCCCACCACTCCTCGTTCGCGCGGTACCAGTCGATCGTCGAGGCGAGCCCGGACTCGAAGTCGGAGTACTGCGGACGCCAGCCGAGCTCGGTGCGCAGCTTCGTCGAGTCGATCGCGTAGCGCAGGTCGTGACCCGCGCGATCGGTGACGTGGTCGTAGGCGTCGGCCGGGAGGCCCATCTGCGTGAGGATCAGCTCGACCACGGACTTGTTGTCCTTCTCGCCGTCGGCGCCGATCAGGTACGTCTCGCCGATCGCCCCCTTCTCGAGGATGGTCAGGACGGCCGAGGAGTGGTCGTCGGCGTGGATCCAGTCGCGCACGTTCTGTCCTGCGCCGTACAGCTTGGGGCGGATGCCGCGGATGACGTTGGTGATCTGGCGGGGGATGAACTTCTCGACGTGCTGGTACGGGCCGTAGTTGTTCGAGCAGTTCGAGATCGTGGCCTGCACGCCGAACGACCGCACCCACGCGCGCACCAGCAGGTCGCTGCCCGCCTTGGTCGAGGAGTACGGCGACGACGGGTTGTACGGCGTCTTCTCGGTGAAGCGCTGCGGATCGTCGAGCTCGAGGTCGCCTTAGACCTCGTCGGTCGAGATGTGGTGGAAGCGGCGCTCGTGCCGGCGCGCGGCCTCGAGAAGCGTGTACGTGCCGATGATGTTCGTGTCGAGGAACGGACGCGGGTCGTGCAGCGAGTTGTCGTTGTGCGACTCGGCCGCGTAGTGCACCACCGCGTCGGCCTTCGCGAAGAGCGCGTCGACGAGCTCGGCATCCGCGATGTCGCCCTCGACGAGTTCGACGCGGTCGTCGGGGAGGCCCGCGAGCGACGCGCGGTTGCCCGCATAGGTGAGCTTGTCGAGCACCGTGACGTGCGCATCGGTGTGCGCGACGACGTGATGCACGAAGTTGGATCCGATGAAACCGGCGCCGCCGGTCACGAGCAGGCGGGTCATGCGCGGCCCCTCTCCAGCAGGTCGAGCAGGTAGGAGCCGTAGCCCGACTTCACGAGAGCCTCGGCGCGCGAGCGCAGCTGATCGTCGTCGAGGAACCCCTGCCGCCAGGCGACCTCCTCGGGCACGCCGATCTTCATACCGGTGCGGCGCTCCATGGTGCGCACGTAGTCGGCGGCATCCGTCATCTGGTCGAACGTCCCCGTGTCGAGCCAGGCGGTGCCGCGGGGCAGCACCTCGACCTGCAGCTTCCCGCGCTCCAGGTACGCGCGGTTCACGTCGGTGATCTCGTACTCGCCGCGCGCGCTGGGCGCGAGGTCGCGGGCGATCTCGACCACGTCGTTGTCGAAGAAGTAGAGACCCGGAACGGCATAGTTGCTCTGCGGGTTCTGCGGCTTCTCCTCGAGCGAGACGGCCTGGCCGTCGGCGTCGAAGGCGACGACGCCGTACGCCTCCGGCTCGGCGACCCAGTAGGCGAAGACCGCGCCGCCGTCGATGTCGGCGAAGCGCTTCAGCTGCGTGCCGAGGCCGGGACCGTAGAGCAGGTTGTCGCCGAGCACCAGCGCGACGCTGTCGTCGCCGATGAAGTCCGCGCCGATCGTGAACGCCTGCGCCAGCCCGTCGGGCGAGGGCTGCTGCGCGAACGTCAGCGAGATGCCGAACTGCGAGCCGTCGCCGAGGAGTCGCTCGAAGTGCGCGGCGTCGTGAGGCGTGGTGATCACCAGGATGTCGCGGATGCCCGCGAGCATGAGCGTCGACAGCGGGTAGTACACCATCGGCTTGTCGTACACCGGGATCAGCTGCTTCGAGACGCCCAGCGTGATCGGATGCAGGCGCGTTCCGGATCCGCCCGCAAGAATGATGCCCTTCATGATCCCCCTCGTGAAAACGTCGGTGTCCGTGGTGGCGTCACAGAGCGGACGGCCATCCCCTGCCGTCCACGGCCCCCACAGCCGTATCCGACGACTCTATCGGATGCCCCATGACAGACCGGGGATGCGGGAGCTTTTCCAGGTTCATGGGGTATGGTGCGCAGCGGGGAGGGGCCAGAACTCGAGTGGTTCCCGCAAGAACACGGTCGCATCGTGACGTCGATGCAACCGGTGACGGATCGCCCGAGCTCGCTGTCAGAAGCACGATCCCCCACGAAAAGGCCCGGGCTCTCCCCTATGACTTCGTTCCACCAGGTCGCGTCCCAGCGATCGTCGAACCGTCCGCACACCCCTCGATCGATCTGGACCGCGATGACCGTCGCGCTCGTGATCGGCGCACTCGCCGTCCCGTCGGCCGCGGGAGCCGCCGTCGATGCCTCGGCTCCCGAACGTGGCAGCGCACTCGCCTCGGGCGCTGTGCAGACCTCGACGGATGCCGATGGTTCCGAAACCTGGACCGACACGTTCACCCGAACGACGGCGGGAGGGTGGGGCGACGGCTACGTCTCGTCCCCCGCATCCGATGTGTCGGTGAGTGACGACGCCGGTGTGATCGCCACCAGCGGCGGCCACCGGAGCATTCACGTCGCGACGACGGCGACGGCGACCGACGCGACCGTGGGTGCGACGATCCGATACTCCGCGGTCCCGACTGCGGGCTATGGCGCGACGACCATCGTCACGACACGCAACAGCGAGTCGGGCTACTACGGTGCTCGTTTCCGGCTCGACACCCAGTCGCGCGGCGTGCTCTCGATCGGCCGCTACGACGCGAACGACACCCAGACCGTGATCCGTCAGGACCTCCTCCTCATCGGCGAGGTGCCCGAGGGCGCCGCCGTACGGGTCGAGATCGAGGCCGACGGCACCGACGACGTGACCGTGCGGGCGCGCGCCTGGATCGTCGGCACCGATACCCCGAAGTGGCAGATGAAGGTGACGGATGGATCGGCGGACGCCGTCCGGACCGCTGGTACGCCCGGTATCCAGACATACATGTCGCCGGGCAATCGGCCGTTGGACGTGAGCGTCGACGACCTCAGCGTGAGCTCCGAAGATCTGCAGCCCGCGCCCGAGCCGGTCCCGACGCCCGTCCCGGAGCCGACAGCGGCGCCGGAGCCGACGCCGGTTCCGACCCAGGAGCCGACGCCGACCCCGACGACGGAGCCCACTCCCACGCCGACGACGGAGCCCACTCCAACGCCGACTCCGACGACGGAGCCGACCCCGACGCCGACTCCCACGCCGACGCCGACGCCGACTCCCACGCCGACTCCGACGCCGGAGCCGACTCCGACACCGACTCCGACGCCGACTCCGACTCCGACGCCGGAGCCGACTCCGACGCCCACGCCGACTCCCACGCCGACGCCGACTCCCGAGCCGGAGCCGACCACGCCGCCCGTCAAGCCCCCGGTGACTCCGCCGGTGACACCCCCGGCATCCGGCACCGCAGGATCCGTCCCCGTCGGACAGACCTCCTACCCGGCTCCGGCCGACGCGATCTACGTGGTGCCGGACGGCACCCGCAGCTCGGGCAGCGGTACGAAGGCGAACCCGGTGGCGGGAGCGCAGCGGGCGATCGATGCGGCCCCCAGCGGTGCGACGATCGTGCTGCGCGCGGGTGTGTACCGCGAGAGCGTCTCGGTGCCCTTCTCCAAGAAGCTGACGATCCAGTCGGCGCCCGGTGAGGCGGTGTGGCTCGACGGATCCAAGCCGGTCACCGGTTGGTCGCAGTCCGGCAGCACCTGGTCGGCGCCGTGGAGCACCTTCTTCGACAGCCGTGTGTCGTTCAGCCAAGGCCAGGACGAGACCAGCTGGTGGGTCAACGGGGCGAACCCTCTCGCGGGTCACCCCGATCAGGTCTGGTTCGACGGCGCGCCGCTGACGCAGGTCGGCAGCCGCTCGGCAGTCACCGCTGGCACCTTCTTCGTGGATCAGGGTGCGAAGCAGATCGTCGTCGGCGACGACCCGGTGGATCACGCGGTCGAGGCGAGCGCGCTCGCCAAGGCCCTGAAGATCCAGGGCGAAGGCACCACGGTCCGCGGCATCGGCGTGCAGCGCTACGCCACGACCGTCGCGATGCTCGGCGCCGTGAGCGCCGAGGTCAATGGGCTCACCCTGGAGAACATGGTGATCCGTGACAACGCGACGGTCGGTCTCTTCGTATGGAACGACGACAAGACGCTGCGCAACCTCACCGTCACCGGCAACGGACTGCTGGGCATCGCGGTGAACGACGCCGAGAACCTGACGGTGCAGAACTCGCTCGTGACCGGCAACAACGCCGCGAAGTTCAACTACACGCCGGTCGCCGGCGGGGTGAAGATGTCCCGCGCGTCGAACGTGACCGTGTCGGGCAGCATCATCTCCGACAACGTCGGGTCGACAGGCCTGTGGTTCGACGTCTCGAGCTCGAAGCTCAACATCACGAACAACGTGTTCGAGGGCAACGGACGCGAGGGGCTCGAGATCGAGCTCAGTCAGACGGCGACGGTGGCAGGCAACTACATCATCGGCAACGGCAACAGCGGTGTGTTCGTCTTCGACTCGGGCGACGTCGACATCTGGAACAACACCATCGTCGACAACGGGCGGACGATCACCTATATGCAGGACGAGCGCCGGCAGGAGATCAAGAGCATCAGCTCGCTGATCCCGTGGATCACCAGCGACGTGGTCGTGCGGAACAACATCCTCTCCTACGGCGGCCAGGCGTGCCCGATGCTCGTGCAGGACCTGACGAACAAGTGGTCGGGCAGTCAGTTCGGCATCTCGCAGGACGCCAATCTGTACCACCGGTCATCCGCTTCGTCGCCCGCGAACTTCGCCTGCTGGGCGGATGGTCCCAACGGCACCCGCGGCATCACCACGATCGAGGAGTTCCGGTCGCTGACCGGCAACGACACGAAGTCGGTGCTGACCGAAGGCGCCCCGATCGTGGATGCCGCGACGTGGCAGCTCACGACGGCCGTGCCGGGCGTCGGGATCTCGGCTCTGCCGGGGAAGGTCGTGGACCTGCTGGGCGTGTCCCTGCAGACGCGCGTGATCGGCGCCCCGCTCGCGCCGGTGGTCGCCCGCTGAGCCTCGCCGGCTGACGCCGTCCGAGTGGCGTCGTCAGCCGACGAGCACCATGCGTCGGCGCGGCCGACCGGAGAGCAGCGCGTTCGCCAGGGAGACAGTTCGAAGCCCCCGCTTCTCGTACTCGTCGAGGACATCCGAGATGAGCGCCACCCGATCGAACGGTTCGATCTCCGGGTCGTCGACGCCGTCGGCTGCGCCGGCGCGGGAGTCGTGGGCGAGGACGATGGCTCCCGCCTCGATTCCTGACGTCGCTCGGGCGAGCCGCTCCGAATGCTCCGCATCGCGCCCGTCGAGGACGCTGGTCGTCCAGAGCACCGGGGTCATGCCCGCTCGGTGAACCGCCTGCCAGGTCGCCGGCGACAGGGCTCCGTACGGCGGCCGGTACCAGCGGATCGGGACGCCGGACAGCTGCTCGAGCTCGGCACGCGACGACTGCAGCATCCGCAGAGCCTCGGCGCCCGTCCACGTGGTGAGTCGCCGGTGGTCAGCCCCGTGCAGGGCGATCTCGTGCCCCTCTGCGACGATCCTCTTCAGGAGCTCGGAGTGCGCGCTGGTGCGGGTGAGCAGCACGAAGAACGTCGCCGTCGCGCCGCGCCGGGCGAGCTCGTCGAGGATGCGAGGGGTCCACTCCGGATCAGGGCCGTCGTCGAGCGTGAGGACGACGACCTTGCGAGCGGTGTCGACGCTCACCACGGAGCGGAACACCGGAGAGACGCCGCGCACCGTGCGGCGCAGCGCGGCGCGCAGGCGACGAGCGCTGCGTGCGGGGCGGGCGTCGCGTGCGTACTCCGGCGCGGCGGCCCCGAGCGCGCCCTGCACCAGTCCGATTCCGCGCTGCACCTCGCGCGCTCCGCCGGCGCGACGCGGAAGCGAGCCGGACAGCACCCCGGTCACGCACCGAACGGCACCGCGAGCGGACCAGCCGGCGCCCTTGACGAGGTTGCGCACTCGCGAGCGGACTCGCGTCGTAGCATCGTGCGCCATGCGCAGCTCGACCACCGACTGCGTCTGTCCGTGATGCCGGGCTCGCGCCAGCGCGAAGCGCCGGGTCGCGCGCTCGGCCTCGAGCTCGTCCTCGGCGACCGATGCAGGGCAGGCGACGACGCGGCCGCCCGCACGGACGATCGCGCGGGTGAAGAGAGTGTCCTCACCACCGGAGAGGCCGAGCGAGGTGTCGAAGGAGATGCCCGCAGCGCGGACCTGCTCCAGGTCGAGCAGCAGATTGCCTGCGCCGGCGGCGGGCAACGACTCGCCGTCCGTGCGGAGAGGGCGCGCGAAGAGGCCGGATGCCCGCACCCACGGATCGGTGCCGGCCGGGAACTCGGTGTGCACGTGCCCGGCGACCGCCGCGGCGCCGGTGCGACGCCAGGTGTCGACGAGCGCACGAAGCCAGTTCGCCCGTGGGACCTCGTCGTCGTCGATGAACGCGAGGAGGTCGTATTCACCCGTCACGTCGAGTGCGTGCTGGCGGGCGGCTGCGATTCCCGGGGTCGGCTCGGGGGCGTAGGTGACGCGGATGCCGGGCGACGGCGCCGTCGCGACACCCCTCGCACTGCCCTCCGGGTCGTTGTCGATCACGAAGACGTCGACGCTGTCGCGGTCGTCGAGCTCCGCGAAGCGCAGCGGGAGCACAGCGAGGAGGCTGGTGAGACGCTCGGGGCGCCGGTAGGTCGGAATCGCCACGGCGATCCGGACGCCACCGGTCATCGACGTGCCTTCCGCAGCGCGGCGGCGGCATGGAAGGCGAGGGAATGCTCGGCGCCGACCGTCGACCAGTCGCGCTGAGAGAGATCGGGCGACCCCTCGATCCCGGCCGAGACCGCGGAGCGCACGCGCGCCAGATCGGCATCCGTCAGTTCGCCGTCGAAGAGGTGCACCCAGCGCTCGCCGACCTCGATCGCGAGCGCCCGGTTGACGGTGTTGTCGGGAACGAGGATCGCTCGTCCGACCGAGAGCGCGGCCAGCGCGGTGCCGGAGTTGTGCATGTGCCGGTACGGCAGCACGATGAACTCCGCCTCGGAGATGCGCGCCACCAGTTCGGCGTCGTCGAGGAAGCGGAAGTGGAACTCGATCCGCTCGTCGCCCGCGGCGAGGCCGATCAGCTCGGCTTCCAGATCGTCGGTGGAGGGCCGCCCCGCGACCGAGAGGCTCGAGTCGTCGGCATCGAGCGCCCGGAACGCCTCGATCAGCTGCTCCACGCCCTTGTACCGGCGGATCAGGCCGACGTAGCCCATCCGGCCCTCGATCGCCGGCGGCGTGGGGTGCGACGCGAACCAGTCGCGGTAGTGCCCGTGGAGGATCGTCCGCCGCGCATGTCCCTCGGGGAGGGGCGTGTCGTCGTTCAGCGTGATCGTGAGCGTCGTGAGACGGTCGACGGCGTCGAGCAGCACGAGGTCGATCTTCGCCATGTCGGACGGGCGCTCGAGGTTGTGCAGCGTCCGCACGATCGCGACGCCGGTCAGGCGGGCCCTGAGGAGGAACACCGCGGTGAGGATGCGTCGAGCGATCCGACCGGACAGGCGGTGGCCGCCGACGAGGAGTTCGGGCCAGTGCACGTGCAGCACGTCGAGGCGGCCGAGGATGGCGCGCTTCCAGTTGAAGAACGACAGGTCGATGCCGGGCGTGCGGTCGAGCGACTCGCACAGCTGCACCAGGTACGGATTCGTGGTCGGGCGAAGCCGGGTGAGCGACTCCATCACCGCGAGCGGTCGTCGTCGTCCGCGCATCGCCGTCGCGTACCAGTCGCCGACGATGGCCGGCAGCCGGTCCTCGGCCCATCGTCGATGCGGTCGCCCGGGACTCGAGGACGTGTCGCGCAGCATCTCGGCCAGGCGGTCGGGGAGGTTCGGAGCATCCGCCGTGACGACGCGGGCGTTGATGTCTGCGAGCGTCGGCGGACCGCCCAGGTCGAGGCACACCACGGGGAGCCCCATCGCGCTCGCCTCGCCCACGATCCATCCGGCCTGGTCGTGCATCGACGGGAACAGCAGCGCGTCGGAGGCGGCGAGCGTGTCGAGCGTCTCCTCGCGGGGCAGGTGTCCGCGGAACTCGACGCGGTCGGTCACGCCGAGCGTCTTCACGAGCCGCTGCAGTCGGTCGCGTTCGTAGCCCTCGCCGAGGATGAGCAGTCGCCACCCGTCGGCGGCCGGCCGCGAGATGGTCTCGATCGCGAGCGCTGCGCCCTTCCACGCCAGGAGCCGCCCGGCGAAGACAGCGGTCCGGCCGGATTCGCTGCCGCGGTGCGGCGGGATCTCCTCGGCGAAGGCCGCGTTCGGCTCGACGACGACACGCTTCGCCCGGCGGAAACGGTGCGCCACATCGGGATTCTGCGCGACCACGAGTGCTGCACGGCGCGCCGTCGAGTCGCCCCAGATCGCGCGGGGGAGAGCGGTGAGCGCGGTGCGGGCGAGCTCGGTGACGGTGCCGCGCACGCCGAGCCATCGGCGCAACGCCGTGATCGGCACGCGGCTCGCGCCTCCGACGGGACCCCAGACGACAGGGACATCGAGCTTCGAGATGCCGCACGGAAGCCAGTCGTTGGCGAAGCTGACGTGGTGCGCCACGTCGAAGGAGACGTCGGCGTGCAGTCGTGCCGCCGTCCTGCCGGCGAGGCGCTGCCACAGGGCGTAGTACCAGTAGAGGTCCCAGCCGCGGCGCTTCAGGCGCATCACACGGGCGGGCAGGTCGATGTGCACGACCGTGATCCTGGCGGCGAGTTCGGGCGATTCGGCCAGTGCGGTCGACAACGCATCGCGGAAGCGCTCGCGGGTGAGGATCCAGACGTCGCCGGTCTCGGCAGCGGCGCGGGCGAGAGCCCACCCGGCTGTCGCTTCCGGGCCCTGATCAGGGCCGCAGGCGTACGCACTGATGAGAACGCGTGGTCGAGCGGCTCCGTTCGGAGGGTCGACGAGGGTCATTGCAGTGGTCCTCCCCTTCGCCGAGACGTCAGCGACGCTCCCCAGATGCGTGCCCCCTCGGCAAGGCATACTCTATCTGGTGGACGAGGCCCCTTTTCTGTGGGGTTCGACGGAGGGGACGCGCCGAATGGCCACGGAGACTTTCAAGGATTCGCTGCGGCGTCTGTCCTCCGCGCAGAAGGGTCGCGCGAAGGGCGCTCCCGCGTACAGCGTGTACGTGAACCGCCCGGTCGGCCGCGTGTTCGCGGCCATCGCCCACCGCATCGGCCTCTCGCCGAACGGTGTCACCGCCGTCAGTGCGATCTTCACCTTCTCCGGCATCCTGGTTCTGGCTCTGGCGACGCCTGCGTGGTGGACCGGCTTCCTCGTCTGGTTCCTGCTCGCGATCGGGTACGCCCTCGACTCGGCGGACGGCCAGGTCGCGCGTCTGCGCGGAGGCGGCTCGCTCGCGGGGGAGTGGCTGGACCACTTCATCGATGCCATCAAGATCGTCTCGCTGCCGATCGCCACGGCGATCGGTCTCTTCCGCTTCACGGACGTGCCGACCGGGTACATCCTGGTACCGCTCGCGTTCGCGGTGGTCGCGACCGCGAACTTCTTCGGAATGATCCTGAACGACCTCCTGAAATCGTCGAAGGGGATCGCCTCGTCCACGCAGACCGGCGGCGGTGGTGCCCTGCGATCCGTCGTCTTGCTGCCCGTGGACTACGGCGTGGTCTGCCTCGTGTACGTGCTGTGGGGCTGGGCGAGCGTCTTCGCCGTCGCCTACGCGTTCTTCTTCGCCGCTGCCGCCGCGTTCTGCCTGCTCGCTGCCATCCGCTGGTTCCGCGCGATGCGCAACCTCGGGAACGGAGCCCCGAATGCCGGATGAGTCGATGCTGGCGATCATCGTCGTCAACTATGGGTCATCTGCGCTTCTCGAGTCGAACCTCGTCGCGACGAGCCGTGCCCTCCCGAACGCAGCCGTGTACGTCGTCGACAACCGCACGTCGGCAGACGAAGCCCGCACCGTCGGCGAACTGGCCGAGCGAGAGGGCTGGACCGCCCTGCCGCAGCCCGGCAACCTCGGATTCGGCGGCGGTGTGAACCGTGGCGTCGAGGCAGCCCGCGCCGACGGGAAGACCCGCTTCCTGCTGCTCAACCCGGATGCCTCGATCGGTGCCGAGGCGACGCGCCTCCTGCTCGAGGTGGTCGACGACGCCGAGCCGGTGGTCGCGGCACCCCTGGTCGAAGATGGCGCCGGGCGGGTCTGGTCTGCCGGTCATGTGCTCGATCTGCAGGACGGCGCCACGCACGGGCGGGCCTGGGCGGAACGGCATCCTGACGCGGTCACGCGCCGGTGGCTCACCGGAGCCGCACTGATGATCAACCACGCCGCGTGGACAGCGGTCGGGGGGTTCGACGAGGAGTACTTCCTGTACTGGGAGGACGTCGACTTCTCCCTGCGGATCGAGGATGCCGGCGGACGGCTGGTGCTCGTGGAGCAGGCAAAGGCGATCCATGACGAAGGCGGGACGCAGGGCATCGGCGATCCGGACGTGCATGCGAAGTCGCCGCTGTACTACTACTACAACATCAGGAATCGGATGCTGCTGGCGCAGAAGCTGTTCGATCGGGACACCGTGCGTCGGTGGGATTCCGGTTCGGTGTCCGCCGCGCGCGAGGTGCTCCTCCGTGGTGGCAGGCGGCAGCTGTTGCGGCCCTGGCGGCCGCTGCGGGCCGTCTGGCGCGGATGGCGCGACGGGCGGCGCATCGCGCGGCAGGCGTCCTGACGTCCCCGTCCCGGTGCTGGACTGTCCGATAGAATCTCGGCATCCGTCGACATCACGACGGCGTGGGGCGCGGAGGGGACGATCATGGTCGGAGAACCGGACGGATCAGTGCAGGGCACTCGTCGGAAGACCTGGCTCTGGATCGCGCTCGCCGCGGTGGCGGCTGTCGTCATCGCCGTGATCGTGTACTTCGCCGTCACCGCGGGTTCCTCGGAGGGCGGAGCGCCCACGGCCGACCCGACGCCGTCATCCTCGTCGTCCGCTCCGACGGACGGTGCGGACCCGAGCGGGCAGCCGACCCCGGATCCCTCGGCGACGCCGGGCACGATGCCGGAGTTGCCTCCCGTCACTCCGGACCAGCCCTCCGACAACGGCGAGGGGCTCGTCGCGCAGATCACCGCGATGAAGGCCGTGCAGGGCGAGGCGGTGCAGGCCGGCGAGATCGCGGGTCCGGCTGTGCAGTTCACGCTGCGGCTGACGAACGACACCGACGCTCCGATCGATCTGGGCCTGATCGCGGTGAACGCGTACATCGGCGAGGGGCTGACCCCGGCGGGCGGCCTCGTCAAGCCCGGAGCCGCGCCGTTCGAGGGAACCCTCGACGTCGGTGATTCGACCGACGGCGTCTACGTCTACAGCATCCCCGAGAATCAGCGCGAGGACGTGACCCTGACGCTCGACTACCGTGCGGGTCAGCCCGCGTTCGTCTTCCGCGGCAAGGTCGGCTGAGCCGCCCTCGGCAGGGCCGGTCGGTCGGGGCGCACATTGCGCCTTGCTGATATTCCGGTATTGCCCTAGGATCAGCCCAGGGGAAAGGCCGTCTATGGGGGACGGCCTTCATTTATGCGTCGCTTCTCATGCGCGCAGTGCAACTCTGGGGAGAAACAGTGCACAACTTTTGGGGTGGCCGTTCTGTGACGGCCGACACGCGCGAGAACCGCGCTCACCGTGGCGTGAAGCTGCTCGGCGCTGTCGCCGCAGCTTTGGCTCTCATCGTCGGTGCGCTGACCGTTCCGGTCGCCGCCGTCGCTGACACGACGCCGGCCGCAGGCACGCCTGAGACCTTCGCCGCCGACGCGCTGCCGACTGTGCAGATCGACGGCGTCGTCTATGCGCAGGAAGTCGTCGGCAACACGGTCTACGTGGGCGGCAGCTTCGCGAAGGCGCGGCCCGCCGGGTCTCCGGTCGGGACCAACGAGACGCCGCGCGCGAACCTCCTCGCCTACGACCTGACCACGGGCAACCTGATCTCGTCCTGGAACCCCGGCACGAACGGCACCGTCCTCGACATCAAGAAGTCCGCCGACGGCTCGCGCATCTACGTCGCGGGCATGTTCTCACAGGCCGCCGGTGCATGGCGCTACCGCGTGGCCGCGTTCGACACGGCCACCGGCGCGCTCATCACCTCGTGGGCACCCGAGGCGAACGGCCGCATCGACTCGATCGCACTGACGAACTCCACGGTCTACCTCGCCGGTGAGTTCACCACGATCAACGGCACGCAGCGCACCAAGGTCGCCGCCGTCTCGACGTCGACAGGCGCCGTCACCCCCTTCACGGCCGATGTGCAGGGCGGATACGGCGCGAAGGGCGTCGTCATCTCCCCGGACCAGTCGAAGGTCGTGATCGCCGGATCCTTCACCTCGGTCAACGGCTCGAGCAACCCGGGCCGCGGCATCACGGCGCTCGATGCGACCGTCGGCTCCCTGCTTCCGTGGGCGATGAACAGCGTGCTGCGCAACGCCGGCACGGTGGCCGCGATGTATTCGCTGTCGTCCGACGGCGACAGCGTCTACGGCACAGGCTTCGATTACGGCGGAACCTCGCAGGACGGCTTCGAGGGCGCGTTCCGCGCCAACTGGAGCGACGGCAGCCTGCAGTGGATGGAGGACTGCCACGGCGACAGCTACGACGTCGCTCCCGTCGGTGACGCGATCTACGTGGTCGGCCACCCGCACTACTGCGGCAACGTGAACGGCTTCCCCGAGACGAACCCGCGTTCGTACAAGCACTCGCTCGCCTTCTCCAAGGCCGCGAGCGGCAAGCTGATCACCAACGACACGCAGGGCTACCGCAACTTCGCAGGACAGCCTTCAGGCGACCTGCTGCAGTGGTACCCGGAGTACGTGCCCGGCACGTACACCGGCCAGTCGCAGGGGCCGTGGCAGGTCAGCTCCTCGGGCGACTACCTCCTCGTGGGCGGCGAGTTCCTCAAGGTGAACGGCGCGTCCCAGCAGGGCATCGTGCGCTTCGCGAAGAAGAACGTCGCCCCGAACAAGCAGGGCCCGCAGGTCCAGGGTGGTGCGTGGACGCTCAGCGCCACATCGTTCCAGACAGGTGTGAACCGGCTCTCCTGGAGCGCGAACTACGACCGCGACAACCAGAGCCTGCACTACCAGGTCTTCCGCCAGGACAAGGGCATGACGACGCCCCTGTACGAGACCGACCAGCTCTCCAACTTCTGGACGAGGCCGGCGATGTCGTACCGCGACTCGACGGCGGTGCCCGGAACCACCTACAACTACCGGATCAAGGCCATCGATGCGTACGGCAACAGCACGCAGAGCGACTGGACACCGGTCACGACCGCCGCAGCAGGCGTGTCGACCGCCTATGACGACGCCGTCCTCACCAGCGGCGCCGTGGACTACTGGCCTCTGAACGAGTCCACCGGTACGGCAGGCTACGACTGGGCCGGCGGCAGCGACCTCGCAGTCGCCAACGCGACCCGTGGAGCCGCCGGTCCGGTCACGCCCGGCACGGCGACCACGTTCAGCGGCAGCACCGGCTCGTCGGCCGGCACCACCACCGCGACGGCCGGACCGCAGACCTTCACGGTCGAGGCCTGGTTCAAGACGAACAGCACCCGCGGCGGCAAGATCATCGGCTTCGGTTCGAACGCGACCGGCAACTCCGGCAGCTACGACCGGCAGGTGTACCTCGACAACTCGGGACGCGTCACGTTCGGCGTGTACCCCGGCGCGACCCGCACGGTCACGAGCGGCACCGGCTTCAACGACAACCAGTGGCACCACGTGGTGGCGTCGCTGAGCTCGAAGGGTCAGGTCCTCTGGGTCGACGGCGTCAAGATCGGTGAGCGCACCGACACGACCTCGGCGCAGGACTACATGGGTTACTGGCGCATCGGCGGCGACAACCTCGGCTCCTGGCCGAACGCCGGCACGAGCTCCTACCTGAACGGCTCGATCGCGAATGTCGCCGTCTACGATCGGGCGCTGACCCGCAACGAGATCGATGCGCACCGCATCGCCAGCGGCCGTACCAGCGCGCTGCCTCCGGCACCCGCCGACAACTACGGCAAGTCGGTCTTCGCCCTCGATCCGACGCTGTTCTGGCGTCTGAACGAGACCGGCACCGGCACGTCCGCCGCCGACTCGGGTATGAACAATTCCACCGGCACGTACACGGGCAGCACGAGCGTCCTGGTCAAGAACCAGACCGGCGCGATCTCGGGCGTCTCGAACAAGGCGATCCGCTGGGCTCCGACGACGAGCTCGACCACGGTCCGTCTTGCCGGCACGAAGCAGTACGTGGCTCCGCAGGTCTTCTCGGCGGAGGCGTGGTTCAAGACCACCTCGACGGCAGGCGGCAAGATCGTCGGGTTCGGCGACAGCAACACCGGCCTGAGCAGCAGCAACGATCGTCACATCTACATGACGACCGACGGCAAGCTCAACTTCGGCGTCTGGAACAACGCGCAGTACACGATCACCACCACGGGTGCAGTGAACGACGGCCAGTGGCATCACGTCGTCGGCTCGCTCTCGGGCGACGGCATGGCGTTCTACGTCGACGGCGCGCTCGTCGGCACGAACGCGAACACGGTCGCTCAGGACTACAGCGGGTACTGGCGAGTCGGCAACGACAGCGGCTGGGCCGGCGCGACCACGTTCACCGGCACGATCGACGAGGTCGCGATCTACGGCGCGCCCCTCACCCCGACGCAGGTGAGCGAGCACTACCAGCTCGGCGCCTTCGGCTCGGTGAACCAGGCTCCGACCGCTGCGTTCAGCAGCATCCCGACGGACCTCGACGTGGCGTTCGACGCCTCGACATCGGTCGACACGGATGGCGCGATCGCCTCGTACAAGTGGACCTTCGGCGACGGAGCCTCCTCGACCGACGGACCCACGGCTGCGCACACCTACGCCACAGGTGGCACGTACGACGTGAAGCTCACGGTGACCGATGACCGGGGCGCGACCGCCACGATCACGCAGCCGATCACGGTGCAGGCGGCCAACGTGCTGCCGACCGCCGCGTTCGACGCCGTCGCGACGCACATGAGCGTCGCGGTGGACGCCTCGGCATCCACCGACTCCGACGGCACGCTCGCGACGTACTCCTGGTCGTTCGGCGACGGGGCGGTGGGAAGCGGCAAGACCACGACCCACGCCTACACGACGCCGGGTGAGTACACGGTGACCCTGACGGTCACCGACGATCGGGGCGGCAGCGCGACCACGACGAAGCAGGTGACCGCGGCGCTCGCGCCGAACGTCCTGCCGACCGCCGCGCTCGCCGGGACGATCGCCAACCTGTCGGCATCGCTGGACGCCTCGGCGTCCGCCGACTCCGACGGCCAGATCGTCTCGTACGACTGGAACTTCGGCGACACCGTCACCGCGACGACCACGACGCCGACGACGACCCACGAATATGCGGCAGGCGGTGCCTACACCGTGACGGTGACGGTCACCGACAACCGCGGGGGAACGGCGACGGCGACGAAGCAGCTGACCGCGGTCGAGCCTCCGAAGTTCACGGTGCTGGCGAGCGACAAGTTCGCGCGCACCGTCGCCTCCGGGTGGGGAACCGCAGATCAGGGCGGCGCGTGGACCACGTCCGGAGGAGCCGCGAGCTTCTCGGCGAACGGCACGTCCGGCCAGATCGTCACGAACATCTACGACACCCGTGGCGCGATGTTGAACGCGGTCTCGTCGAAGAACACCGACACCGTGGCGAAGTTCACGGTCGATCGGACCGGTGCGGGGTACTCCTGGACGATGTTCGGCCGTCAGGTCGGCTCGGACAACTACTCGGCCAGGGTGCGGTTCGAGGCGGGCAACACGATGCGGGTCTACATCCTGCGCGGTGAGACCGCCATCGGCGCCTCGTACGTCCTTCCCGGTACCTACACCGCAGGCACGGAGCTCTCGGTTCGCCTCCAGGTCACCGGCACCTCGCCGACGACCATCCGGGCGAAGGTCTGGCGCTCGGCTGACGCCGAGCCGACGGCGTGGCAGCTGTCGGGCACCGACACCACCGCCGCGCTGCAGGCAGCCGGCTCCGTCGGTCTGACGGCGTACCTCGGTGGCACCTCGGCCACGCCCACCGCGACCATGAACCTGCGCTCCTTCACTGTCGTGGACCCCACGGCGCCGACGGCGGCCAACCAGCTCCCGACGGCGGCGTTCACGCCCACGGCGGCAGGTCTCAAGGTCTCGGTCGACGCGGCGGCATCCACCGATCCGGACGGCACGATCCAGTCCTACGCGTGGACCTTCGGCGACGGAGGCACCGCGACGGGCGTGACGGCAACGCGTACCTACGCAGCAGCGGGCACCTACTCGGTCAAGCTCACCGTGACGGATGACCGCGGCGGCGTCGCGACCAAGACGACGTCGGTCACCGTCGCTCCTGCCCCGAACCAGGCGCCGGTGGCGGCATTCACGCCCACCGCGACCGGGCTGTCCGTGGCGGTCGACGGATCGGCATCCACCGACGCCGACGGCACGATCCAGTCCTACGCCTGGACCTTCGGCGACGGAGGCACGGCGACCGGCGCGACGGCGACGCACGCCTACGCGGCAGCAGGCACGTTCGACGTCATCCTCACGGTGACCGACAACTCCGGCGCGACCACCTCGGTCACGAAGCAGGTCACCGTCACGGCGCCCCCGGTCGCCTCCGCGCTGGCAGCCGACGCGTTCGCGCGGACGGCAGCAGCCGGAAGCTGGGGCTCCGCCGACCTCGGCGGTGCCTGGACGCTGCAGAACGGCGCGGCGGCGTACAGCGTGGCAGACGGCAAGGGCATCGCGACCCTGACCCCGTCCGCCACCCGGATCGCTCGCCTCGGCGTGACCGGCACGGATGCGGTGGTGCGGGTCTCGGTGTCCACCGACGCCTCCGTCGCCGGCGGAGCGGCGACGGCGACCATCATCGGACGTCAGGTCGGAGCATCCAACTACTCGACCCGCGTGCGGTTCGAGGTCGGCGGCGGCGTGCGGCTCTACCTGCTGCGCGACGAGGTGGCACTGGGCTCGTACCTGATGCCCGCCTTCACCTACACGCCGGGCACCACGCTGAACGTGGCGCTCTCGGTCACCGGGACCAACCCGACGACGCTGGGCGCCAAGGTCTGGGCGGCGACGGATGCCGAGCCGGCGAACTGGCAGATCACTGCGACCGACACCACCGCGGCCATGCAGGCCACGGGAACGATCGGGCTCATGAACACGGTCTCGTCCGCGTCGACGCTCCCGTCCACGGTGTTCCGCTGGGACGACCTGACCGTCACGAAGCCCTGAGGCTGGTCGCTCAGAGACGATACACCCCGCCGGGGGTCCGCAGTGCGGACCCCCGGCGGGGTCGTTGACGGGCCGGTGCTCGGCGATGCCCCGCCGCCGGGTCGAGCGGTCAGCGCGCGAAGCTGACGAACTCCGGGTTGTCCGCGGTCGACACTGCGCGGGGGACGCGCGGCACCATCGCGAGCGCGACGCCCAGCACGAGCGTCGAGATCGACGTGGAGAAGAACGGCGCGAAGAGCGAGTCCCAGAACACCTGGATGGCGAGGAAGATCATCAAGCCGCTGGCGGCTCGCTTCGCGACCTGACCTGCGGTGCCGAGCGTGATGATGACGAGCGCGACGATGAGCAGCGCTGCACCGAACAATCCGAATCGGATCCACAGGTCGCCGAGCATCGAGTGGACCTCGAAGCCGTTGCCGAACATGTACTTCTCGACGTAGCCGTTGTTCGGGTCGTAGTTGAGTCGAGCCATGCCGGTCTTGGCGATGAGCAGGTCGATGCCGTTCGCGAAGGTGCCGGAACCGAGTCCGAGCGGGTTCGCGGCGATGAGTTCGGTGGACGCACCGAGCTCCGGACGCCCTCCCAGCAGGAGCGAGCCGGACTGCGCGATCTGCGCCTCGGAGCGCACCGCTGCGGCCTTGCCGAACCAGCCCTCCAGGATGAAGGCCTGCAGGGCGGCGTAGCCGATCACGGCCGTGAACCCGAAGACCGCGAGCGTGCGCACGGTGGTCGAGCTCTTCGCCAGGCGCGAGCCGAGGGACTGCCACACCACGAGCGCTGCAGCCACCAGGAGCATGGACCCGGCTGAGCGGGAGTCGTTCAGGGCGGAGACGACGGCCAGGAGCAGAAGGGCGATCATCTCGACCCACGGTCGGCGGCTCATCATGCAGAGAGCCAGCACGATCACGGTGGCAGGCACGGACAGATCGAACTTCCACACGTTGTCGGTGTCGAGGCCGTGGAAGACGACCCCGACCATCAGCCCGACGCCGTACCAGAACGCGGTCGAGGCGTTGCCGAGCAGGCTGCGCACCCACACCACGACGCCGATCCCGCCGATGACGCTGACGAGCGAGAACGTGTTCTGCTGCATCATCGACTCGCTGGTCGGATGATCGGCGGCGAAGAAGTCCGTCAGCACGAGTCCGCTGATGATGGCGAGAGCGCCGAGCGTCACGATCGCCGAACCGCCGCGTTGCCGCCAGAGCGTCACCACCCAGACGGGCAGCAGCACGATGCTGATCAGGATGCCGGCCGTCACACCCTGCAGCAGCGTGATCCTGGCCGCCAGGATCACGCAGACGACCGCAGCGAGGACTTTCATGGGGTGCCGTCTTCGGGGGTGCGGGACGCGCCCATGAGACGCTCACGGTGACGGGCGATGTAGATCGCGAAGGGCACGACCTGGAAGACCAGCACGGATGCCGCGTTCGCGAGGACGGGACCGGCGGCGCCCAGTGACGGGGTGATCAGCAGAGCGACGACGATGGTCGAAACCGTCATGAGAGCGACCGGGACCATCTGGAAGCGGATGCCGGCCTCGTCCATCAGGAACATCCCGAGCGGATACAGCGCGGCCTGGCAGACGACCATGAGCCCGAAGGCGATGACCGTCGAACTCGAGACCTCGAGTGAGTCGTTCGTGATGAAGCCGAACAGCCACGGGGAGACCGCCCACACGAGCGCGCAGATCACCGCCGCACCGGCGGCGAAGAGCGCGGCGATCGCATAGGGTCCGCGGGTCAGCGTGCCGCGGGCGCGGGAGCGCGTGAACAGCGGCCACAGCGCGAGCCCGCCGGCGGCGACCACCCCGTTGATCGCGAAGAACACCTGACCGACCGCACCGTACTCCGCGACCTCGTGCGTCGTGCCCGATTGAGCCAAGATGTACCGGAGGAGCGCGACGGACAGCGGGGCCGAGATCAACTGGACGAGCATCGGCCAGCCGATGTGCATGACCCGCACTCCCGGAATGCTGCGCACCCGGGGGATGTCGCGCATCGCGAGCTGGAGCATCGGCGAGAGCGCCTTGAGCGCGAAGCCGAACCCTGCGGCGGCGACCATGAATCCGGAGAGCATCGACGACAGCGCGAGGAAGGTTCCGGCGGACGGCGGTGCGAACGACACCAGCAGCCACACCAGCAACAGATTGAGAGGCCCCTGCGCCGCCTGGATGAGGATGATCAGGTGATTCTTGTGCAGGCCGAGCAGCACGCGCTGCCAGATGCCGAGCGGTATGCCGAGGCAGAAGATGGTGATCGAGACGAACGCGGCGAGGTCGGCGCCAGGGATCGCGCCGGCGTCACCGAGGATCGCGCGCCATGCGCCGGTGAGGTAGAGGATCGCGTTGACGACCATGCCGGACCCGGCGAAGCCGACCATGATGCGCCCGACAGTGGTGAGCTGGGCTCGGATCGCTCGATCCTGGCGAGGGGTGTCGCTCACCGCGATGCTGTTCACCAGCACGGCGCCCGACCCGAGATCGGAGAAGGCGATGAGGCCGGGCAGCGATGCGACGAGCGTGTACAGCGCGTAGTACTCGACGCCGGCACCGCCGATGATGAGGCGGACGGTCAGGACGCCGCAGACGAGGGAGATGGCCATCGAGATGGCCCTCGCTCCGAGTGCGAGCAGAACGCTCATGCGTCGCGCGCGGCGTCGTCGCCCGGTGTTCCTTCAGCGCTCGCGTTCGCCCGCTTGGCGGCGAGGGACCAGCGCCGGGGAGGGGTCTCCGCGACGTAATAGGGACCGCGCTCGTTGCGCTTCACCGCATTGAGCACGATGCCGATGACGTCCTTGTGCGTGGACTTGAGAGCCGACAGCACCGCGGTGACCTGTTTGCGACGCGTCTTGCCGGAGCGTGCGACGACGAGGACGCCGTCGGACAGGTCGGCGAGCCACAGAGCGTCCGACACCACGAGCGCCGGAGCGCTGTCGATGATCACGTATTCGTAGCGCTCGCGCGCCTCTGCCACGAGCTCGCGCAGGCGATGCGAGGTGATCAGCTGCCCGGGATTCGGTGCGGGTGCGCCGCCCGCGATGATGTCGATGTTCATCGACTTCGCGTGCTGCAGCGCCTCATCGAAGGTCGCGTCGCCGACGAGGATCGAGGTGACGCCGACGGAGCCCTCGAGCTGCAGCTGTGTCGCGACGGACGACCGGCGCAGATCGGCGTCGATCACCAGCACGTCGTGGTTCGATTCGGCGAGCGCGGCGGCGAGGCCGATGCTGACCGAGGACTTTCCCTCATGCGGAGCAGACGACGTCATCATGACGACCTGCAGTTCGCGGTCGACGGCGACGTACTTGAGGTTCGCTGCGAGAGCGCGGAAGGACTCGGCGGCGCGACTGTCTCGGCTGCGGAGCATCGTCGACAGGACCGTGTAGTTGCGGCGCCAGGCGACGATCTCGCCGATGACCGGAGCGTCCGTCACCGAAGCGATGTCGCCGCGCTCGGCGATTCTGGTTCCGAGCGCCCGTCGGACGAGCGCATATCCGACGCTGAGGGCGAGTCCGAGTGCGGCGCCGATGAGCGTGATGAGGCGGGTGTTGGGGCCGATCGGCGCCTGCGGCATGCGGGCGGGAGCGATCGTCTCGAGGCGGACGGCCGGTTGGCCGTTCGCATCGCTGGGCGACACGTCGGCGACGGCCGACACGAGGGAGTCGGTGATCGCCGCCGTGATCTCCTGCGCGCGTTCCTTGTCGCTGTCGGTGACCGAGATCTCGACCACGACCGTGTTGAGGGTGTTCACCACCGACACGCGCTTCGCCAGCTGGGTGGCCGTCTCGTCGAGATCGAGGTCGTCGATGACGGGGGTGAGGACCAGGGGAGAGGACGCCAGCACGGCGTAGGTCTGCACCAGGCTCTGGACGTAGCTCGAACCCTGCACGAGCTCGTTCGTGCTGTCGCCGCGCTGCGGGATCACCATGACGGCTGCCGTGGAGCTGTACTCGGGAGGCAGGGTCCTCGAATAGCCGTAGGCAGCACCCGCGCCGATGATCGTGAGCGCGATGATGACTATCCACTGTCGACGCAGGGCGTCGAGGTAGTCCTGCAGTGACATGATGTTCCTCCCCAGTGTTCGAGCATCCGGTTTCAGGATCCGGGGTGCTCGCCCACTGCCTATTCTCCCCTGTTCACGGCCGTCAATCCGCCGTGAACTCCGAGTGTGTCACTCCGGCGGAGCTCTCCACGGTTTTCGTCACGATTCGCCGATATTCGTCGACGGAATGGCGGGCGGTCGCAGCCGCTGCGGCCGCCGGTGTATGCCGGACTGCATCGGCCCACGTATCCATGAGTTCCTGAATGGCGTCGGCCACCGCGACGGCGTCGCCGGGTGTGACGATCCGCGAGGTCGGATACGCCGCCACCGCCTCCCGCAGACCGGGGAGATCGCTGACGATCACCGGCCGTTCGGCGAGGATCGACTCGACCGCGGTGTTGCCGAAGGACTCGTCCGTGCGCGAGGGGACGATCATCACGTCGCACGCAGCGACGTGCGGCCAGATGTCGGCGGCGTAGCCGTGCGAGGTCACGACGTCGCTCAACCTCTCCGCCGTGATCTGCGCTGCGAGCTCAGCGGCGTACCACTCGTAGCCGCGGAAGACATCGCCGATGATCTCGAGGCGCGCGTTCCGTCCCCGATCGCGCAGCAGGGCGATCGCGCTCACGACCACGTCCGGCGCTTTGCGCGGCGACAGCCGGCCGACGTAGCCGATACGGATGGCGTCGAGATGCTCGCGCGGGGGCGACACGGAGGGCGGACCAGGCACCGGGTTGAGCACGACACGGATCTTCCGTCGCAGACCGGGGAGTGATCGGCGCATGAGGTCTGCGGTGAATCGGCTGTTCGCGATGACGGTGTGCGCCCAGAGCTGAGGGCTGTAGAGGAACGCGCGCAGCGCCCAGGGGGAGTTCGCCTCGGCCTCGTGCACATGGGTGATGGTCCGCACCCGTCTGAGGCGCAGCAGCATCGGCCAGTGCGGGACGACGACGGTGCTCACGTATGCGGCATCCGGACGGTATCGCGAGATCAGCCGCCAGGAGTCGACGAAGCCGCCGGCGGCGGAGGCGAGCAGCTTCGGCCAGTTGCGCGGCCGCATCAGCTGCTTGCGAAGCACGAACATCCGCTGGACGACGACGCGCACGCCGTGCGACTCGAGGGCGGCCACCAACGGGCCCTGCTCGGGAAGCGCGGCGACCACATCGTGGCCCGCCGCGGCGAGACCGGCTGCCGACTCGAGCGTCACGCGATCGGCACCGTACAGCTCAGCACCGGGGTGGACGATGAGGACGAGCAAGAGGTTCCCCGTTCCCTTCGTATCGAGGCCCCGCCGGAAGCTGATCGGCGGCAGATAGGATCATTCTTACCGTGTCGACGCGGCTGAGGGGAAACCCTCGAAGCCCGCGCCCGCATCGATCAGTGCGGGAGAGGGGAATCGGTATGACTGGACGAGTGCTTTTCGTCTGCGCGCAGAACATCTGCCGATCGCCGCTCATGGCTGCCGCATTCGAGGACGAACTCGGCGCCGACGCAGGCCAGTGGGTCGTGGGCTCGGCCGGAACCGAGGCTTCGCCCGGGCGGCGCGCCTGCCGATACTCGGTCGGCGTCGTCGTCACGGCGCTCGGCCATCTCTCCACTCCGTTGACCATGGCCGATCTCGACGAGGCGGATCTGGTGATCGCCGCGTCGCTCGCCGAGCGATCGCTGATAGTACGGAAGAGTCCGAGCGCTCGCACACGAACGTTCACGCTCCGCGAAGCCCTGCTGCTCGGGGAGCAGGAGGTCTCTGCCGCATCCCTCGCCGAGTACGTGGAGGTCCTGGACTCCCGCCGCGGAACGCTCGATCTCCCGGTGCAGCGGTCGCTGCCATGGCGACGCGATGCGGGCCACCCGCTCGACGTGGTCGACGTGCATCATCTCGGCATCCGCACTCACCGCAGAGGGCTCCAGAAGGCCGCCGCCGACACGCGCACGCTCGCCCGCCGCTTGCAGAAGTCGATCGCTCCGCGGCCGTGATCCGGTGGCGGCGGAAGCCGATCACCACTCCTGGGTGCGCCGTCTGGACCGTCGAGCCGTGCGGTGGACGCTCACCTTCTGGGAGAGGGCGCGAGCCAGGTGCTCGTACGCGTCGGCCACGTCTTCCCAGCGGAACGCGGTGCGGGCTCGCTCCTGTCCTCGGACGCCCAGGTCGCGCGTGCGTATCGGGTCCGCTTCCGAGTGCTCGAATGCGGCGGCGACGTCTTCGGGTGTGGAGAAGAACCAGCCCTCGTCGGCGAGCACCTCGCGATTGAACGCGACATCGAACGCGATGACGGCGGTCGATGCGCCCAGCGCGCGCAGGAGCGAGGGATTGGTGCCGCCGACCGAGTGACCGTGGTCGTAGGTGAAGGCGTGGAAGTAGAGCGCGTCCAGCAGAAGCTGGTCGTACACTCCGCCGACGAGGCGGATGCGGTCGTCTCCGGCGGCGGCTTCGCGGATCTGCTGCGTGTATTCGCTGCTGTAGGGCGCGGACCCCACGACGACGAGCGGCAGGCTCGCCCTGCTGTGCCGGTATCCCTGGACGATCTCGAGCACGTGGTTCTCGGGTTCGAAACGGGCGACCACGAGGTGGTATCCGGCTGGGGTCAGCCCGAGCTCCTCGATCCGGCCTTCCGCGACCGATTCGAGGATCGGCGCGCCGTAGCGGATGAGCTCGGTGGGCACGTCGAACTGGTGACGGTAGTAGTCCGCGATGCCGGGGGCGTCGGCGATGAGGGCATCTGCCGTGCGTACGCCGAACTGCTCGGCCCAGCGGTAGTAGGCCTTGCCGCGAGGGCCCCACTTCGAACGGCGCCACTCGAGCCCGTCCATGTGCAGCCCCACCGGTGCCCGGCGCAGCCGCAGCAGGGGGAGGAAGGGGGAGTTCGCCGCGTTGAAGACGAACGTGGCGTCCGGCCGACGGCGGAACATCAGATGCAGCGCAGACAGGCCGGTGTGGCTGAGCGTCTCGATCTGCTTGACGGGGATCGCCGGGAGGTGGACCACCCGCATGCCCAGGTACTCCTTCTCACGACGCTCGGAACCGCGGGTGTACACGACGACGTCGTGACCGCGGGCGGCGAGACGGCGACCGACTTCCTCGATCGCCGTCTCGAAGCCCCCGTATGCTGCGGGCACTCCACGTGTCCCCACCATCGCGATGGTGAGCGGATTCGCATTGCTCATCCGATCAGTATGCCCCGCTGGGCTGCACCATGACTTTCGCCGTGCGCCACATGATCTGCAGATCGTTCATCACGGACCAGTTCTCGACGTAGCGCAGATCGAGGCGCACGCTCTCGTCCCACGACAGGTCGCTCCGACCCGAGACCTGCCACAGGCCGGTGATTCCCGGCTTGATGTAGAGGCGGCGGAACACGGTGCCGTCGTAGGCGGTGACCTCGCTGGGAAGCGGCGGGCGCGGACCCACGACGCTCATGTCGCCGATGAGGACGTTCCAGAACTGCGGGAGCTCGTCGAGCGACAGCTTGCGCAGGATGCGTCCGACGCGCGTCACGCGCGGGTCGTCCTTCATCTTGAACAGGAGGCCGGAGCCCTGATTCTGGTCCTTGAGGGCAGCGAGCTGCTGCTCGGCATCGGTCTTCATGGAGCGGAACTTGACCATCTTGAAGCGTCGGCCGTCCCGACCGACCCGCTCCTGGAAGAAGAAGACCGGACCGCGCGAGTCGAGCTTGATGAGCATCGCCAGCACCGGCGCCAGCAGCGCGATCGGAATGAGGGCGAGCGTGGCGACGGCGATGTCGAGGGCGCGCTTGAGCAGGTGCTGTCCGCCCTCGTACGTCGGGATCTGCACCTGGATGAGGGGCAGTCCCTCGACGGGCGCGAACGAGATCCGCGGGCCGGCGACGTCGGTGAGGCGGCTCGAGAGGACGAGCTCTGCGGCCGTCCCCTCGAGCTGCCAGCTGAGCTGCTTCACGAACTCGGGCTCGCCTTCGGGTCGGCTCGCCACGATGATCGTGTCGGCGCCCAGCTCGGCAGCGACCGTCGACACGGTGTTCACGTTCCCCAGAACAGGGAACACCGCGCCGTCGATCTCCACCTCACGGGCATTGCCGTCGAGGAGCGTCGCGCCGACCACCTGGTAGCCGGACGCGCCGATCGGGTGCAGGGTGCGCACCACGTACTCGACGTCATCCCTGTTGCCCACGACGAGCGTGCGGGAGGCGAACCGCCCGTGCGTCCGCTGGGCCTGGAGCCAGTGGCGCCACAACCACCTGGTCACCAGAAGTGTCAACACACCGACGGGCAGCCCCAGCAGCAGCGTCAGTTGCATCGACTTCCATGCGAGCAGCACCGCCACGATGGCGATGATCCCGAAGGCGAGCCCGCTGGCGTGGACCACGCCGCGGTACTCGGTGGCACTCGCACGGAACAACGCGGCGTCCCGCGTGTGCAGTGCACTGAGCATGAGGTACCAGAGTGCGGCGAGGGGGATGCCGTCACGAAGGACCTCGAACCCGGTGATGCCGGTGCCCAGCTGGACCGCCGCCGTCAGACCGACGGCGAACAGGATGACGGCCGCATCCGTGATCCGCAGTCGCATCCGATAGCGACGCTCCCACTGGCGGCGTCTTTCCAGAGTCGCCGAAGCGCGGGGTGTGACCACCGTGCGCGTCACCGACTTGGTTGCTCTCGGAGCCGCGATCGGCATGAAGACCGCGCCCGGACGAGCGATGCTCAGAGCATCCTCGACGGAAGTCATGCCGAGGCCCCTTGAGCCGTGAATGTACGCAAAAATCCCCAGTGCGACATTAGTTTTCCCCAGATTTCCCCAGACCCTGAACCCCACGTTCACGGCAATCGTCTGCGTCCCGACCCCTCGGGTCCTGCTGAAACTCGGTGATCCCACTCACGGAGTGCATTTCGCCGTCCCACACGGCGGTCGCTAGCAGCAGGCACAGCAGACTCTGAACACTGTAGCGGATGGAGGGCGCGAGCGGAAGATAAATCCGCCGAATGGATGTACCGGTATTTCCAGACGGCTATTCTGACGCCGTGACTGCGAACTCCGCCTACGCCCCGCGCCTCCGGCTCCGCCGGATGCTGCCGCGCGACCCCGCCCAGCCGCATCGCACCGCGAGCACTCTCGAGCTCTTCTTCGACCTCGTCTTCGTCGTCGCCGTCAGCATCGCCTCGGCGCAGCTCCACCACGCCCTCAGCGAGGGGCACTTCCTCCATGGCATCACGTCCTACGCGATGCTCTTCTTCGCGATCTGGTGGGCGTGGATGAACTTCACGTGGTTCGCGACCTCGTTCGACACCGACGATTGGCTGTACCGCGTCACGACCATCGTGCAGATGGGCGGGGTGCTCGTGTTCGCCGCCGGCATCCCGCGGGCCTTCGTCGACGCCGACTTCACGATCATCGTGCTCGGATATGTCGTGATGCGCATCGCGATGGTCGCGCAGTGGTTGCGCGCCTCCCGTTCGGCCGGCCCCCTGCGCTCGGCGACGCGGAAGTACGCCGTCGGCATCGCCGCCGTGCAGGTGCTGTGGGTGCTGTTCCTGCTGGTGCCGGAGGGCATCCCGCAGATCCTGGCCTTCACGCTCTTCGTGCTGATCGAGATCAGCGTGCCGGTGTTCGCCGAGTACCGCAGGCAGACCCCGTGGCATCCGCATCACATCACCGAGCGCTACGGCCTGTTCACATTGATCGTGCTCGGCGAGAGCCTGCTGGCCTCGGCGAACGCGATCATCGACGCACTCCAGGAGGTCGAGTCCCTCGGTCCGCTGATCGCGATCTCGGTCCTCACGCTCGTCGTCACGGCATCGCTGTGGTGGATCTACTTCTGGCCGCCGCACCACCGGGCCATCAGCAGCTTCCGCAACTCTCTGAGGTACGGGTACACGCACTACTTCGTGTTCGCGGCGGCCGCGGCGTTGTCGGCGGGCATCGAGGTGGAGATCGACGTGCTGACCGGCGAGAGCCACATCTCCCAGGTCGCCGCCTCGTTCACCGTCACGATCCCGATCGCGGTGTTCCTCGTCGGCATCTGGTGGATCGCCATCCGCGCGCATGCCGACCGCGTCGTGAACACCGTCTTCCCGCTCGGGGCGCTGCTCGTGCTGCTCGACCCGATCCTCCCGATCCCGGTGACCCTCACGGCGCTGATCCTGGTGATCATCGTCGTGGTGCTCGTCATCCGTCCGCCCGTCATCCCCGGCGCCGCAGGCAGAGACATAGACGAGGCATAGCCCGGCCAGAGCATCCTGATCGACTCCCTCGAGACCATGGTGTTCCCGCACCCGCGGTCCGCTCGAGAGGAGCCCGATCATGAGCCGCATCCCCGAACCAGACCAGACGCCCGACGGCCCCGCCTACGAGGGGCGCCTGCTCGATCGCGCCGACGAGGAGGTCGTCGACCAGGGCGTCGCCTTCGACATCCGCACCCTGTTGAGCCGCCGCGGCGTGCTCGGGCTCGCCGGTCTCGGACTCGGCGCCGTCGTGCTGGCCGCCTGCGCCCCCGCGGCTTCGGGCGGCGCGACATCGACATCGACGCCGACACCGACCCCGACCGCTCGCGCCTCCGGTGATGGCGCCGCGGTGACGGAGATCCCCGACGAGACCGCCGGTCCGTACCCGGGCGACGGCTCGAACGGGCCCGACGTGCTCGAGGACTCCGGCATCGTGCGTCGCGACATCCGCTCCTCCATCGACGGGACGGCGACCGCCGACGGCGTCCCGCTCACGATCGAATTCCAGATCGTCGATCTGGCGAACGGCGGCGTCCCGTTCGCGGGCGTCGCGGTCTACGCATGGCACTGCACAGCGCAGGGGGAGTACTCCCTCTACTCCTCGGGACTCGAGGACGTCACCTATCTGCGCGGCGTGCAGGTGGCGGATGCCGACGGCAGGGTGTCGTTCACCTCGATCTTCCCCGGCTGCTATTCCGGACGCTGGCCGCACATCCACTTCGAGGTCTTTCCCGATGCGGCGTCGATCACGGATGCGACCAACGCGATCGCGACCTCCCAGCTGGCGCTGCCCGAGGCCGCCTGCGCGGCGGTGTACGCGCAGGCCGCGTACACCGGGTCCGCGCAGAACCTGGCGCAGGTCACGCTGGCGGGCGACAACGTGTTCGGCGAGGACTCGGGCGCATCGCAGCTCGCTGCGGTCAACGGCGACGTGGCGAAGGGGTACTCGGCGACCCTGGTCGTCGGCGTCGACACGACCACCGTCCCGGCTGCCGGCGGCGCACCCGGGGGCGATGGCGGCCCTGGGGGAGGCGCTCGGCCGCCCGCGGGCTGAGGAGGGGAGATCCGAGGCCTCTCGCGATGTCTGCTATACTGATCATGCAACGTGTGTGCTGTGCCCCTCTCGGCCGCCACGTCGCCACTGATCAGGGCCATCACGGACCGCGCACATCGATGCGCGCGGCATCCGCCCTCGATCTCACATCTTGCGGAGCGCCGACGCGTGCCCGCCACACAGCAATGAGCATCACCATGAGCACGACCACCTTCCCCCCATCCGATCCGTTGACCTGGAAGCAGGCCGACGCCGACGTGCACGTCGCGACACGCGACGGCGAATTCGCCGGTTTCGTCGAATTCGACGGCACCGCGCACCTCGTGCGCGACAACCACGGCACCGAACTGGGCGCCTTCGATTCCCTCGACGCCGCCCGCTCCGCTCTCGAGAGCCGTCACAAGGCGCACGCGCAGGAGCGCAGCGGACCGGTCTCGCGCGCTTTCCGCCGCCGGCCGCGGCGCGCTCGCGCCTGAGCGCCTGCACACCGATCACGCCCCGTCAAGGGCCCCCGAAGTATTCCCGGAGCCGTATGTGGGTCGGGCTACTGTGAGGTAAGCGTTGGGCAGTCGCCTTGGGCTCCATGGCTCAAGGGCTCTGATCAGAGGGAGAACATCATCTCCATCACGCAGATCGAACCGACCGCGGCAACGCTGGGACCGATTCGTCAGACCTACTCCGGCAACACCGATTTCCCGCCGATGGCACAGGCCTACAAGCAGGTCTCTCAGGTGGTCAAGGAGACCGGCCTGCTCCGCCGGGCCCAGTGGTTCTACGTCCTCGTCGCCGCCGGCATCGCGGTCGCGCTGGGCGGCCTCATCACCGGCTTCATCCTGCTCGGCGACAGCTGGTTCCAGCTGCTCATCGCCGCGGGCCTCGGCATCGTCCTGACGCAGATCGCCTTCCTCGGCCACGAGGCGGCTCACCGCCAGATCCTCACCACAGGGCCGGCGAACTTCAAGCTCGCCCGCATCGTGATCGCCAGCATCGGCATGAGCTACTCGTGGTGGGACTCGAAGCACACCAAGCACCACGGAAACCCGAACCAGGTCGGCAAGGACCCCGACATCGAGGTCGACACGATCTCGTTCCTCGAAGAGGATGCCGCGAAGGCCAAGGGCCTGATCAAGCTGATCACCCGCAAGCAGGGCTGGTTCTTCTTCCCGCTCCTCACGCTCGAGGGGCTCAACCTCCACTTCCTCGGCCTGAAGTACCTGACGACGACGAAGAACGTCAAGGGACGCTGGACCGAGCTCGGCATCATCGCGCTGCGGTTCGCCCTCATCCTGGTCCCGGTCTTCATGATGCTCCCGCTCGGCATGGCCTTCGCCTTCATGGGCGTGCAGTTCGCCGTCTTCGGCGTCTACATGGGAGCCGCGTTCGCACCGAACCACAAGGGCATGCCGATCATCGATCCCCGCGCCCGCCTCGACTTCTTCACCAAGCAGGTGCGCACCTCCCGCAACATCCGCGGCGGATGGTGGGCGACCGCTCTGATGGGCGGCCTGAACTACCAGGTAGAGCACCACCTCTTCCCGAGCATGCCGCGACCGTACCTCGCGAAGGCGCGGGAGATCGTGCGCGACTACTGCGCCGCGAACGACGTGCCGTACACGGAGACCAGCCTCCTCCGGTCCTACGCGATCGTGATCGAGTACCTCAACCGCGTCGGTCTCTCCGCGGGCGCGGACCCGTTCGACTGCCCGGAAGTGGCGAAGTTCGGCCGGGCGTAGACCCCGGCTTTCAGAGGGCCCCGATCTCCGCGGAGATCGGGGCCCTCTTCCGTGTATTCGAGCTCATCGGTCGCGACGGATCCAGCGGAAGGTGAGCCGGCTGAGCACCAGCCCGACCACGAGCCACACCGCCAGCATCAGGGCGATGAGTCCGATCTCCCACGATCCGGTGGTCTCCGTCACGCGGAAGGAATCGGGGAGGAACACCGAGCGCATGCCCTGCGCGATCCACTTCACCGGCAGCACGCCGGCCGCGTTCTGCAGCCACTCCGGAAGCATCGAGAAGGCGATGTACACACCCGAGACGAACTGGATGAGGAGCACCACCGGGATCACGACCGCAGCGGACGACTTCCCGGACCGGGGCACGGATGACAGGGCGATCCCGAGCAGCGTGCAGGCGATCAGCCCGAGCGCGAAGATCCAGGCGAAGCGCCCCCAGATCGCGGCATCCGTCGGCAGCTCGACGCGGTAGACGACCACGGCGACGGCGATGAGCAGGGCGATCTGGAGGATCGCGGTGACGAAGACCTCGCCGACCTTGCCGATGAAATAGGTGATCGGCGAGATCGGGGTCCCCCCGAGACGCTTGAGGGTGCCGTCGCTCTTCTCGGCGGCGATCTCCAGCGCCGGCGCCTGCACACCGGAGAGCAGGATGCCGCCGGCGATCAGCCCCGGCAGGTAGTACGTCGCCATGCTGACCGTGTCCGGCCCCTCGCCGATGTCGCCCGTGAAGATCGTCGCGAACACGACGTACATGAGGGTCGGGAACAGGAACGTGAAGAAGACCTGATCGCCGGCCCGGAAGTACTGACGCAGCTCGAACGGGATGCGACGGATGCCGAGGCGCACGGTGCGCCCGAGTCCGAAGCGCGCCGGTGCCGCGGTGGCGGAGGTCATGCCGCCGCCTCCTCGAGGCGCGAGTCGTACGCGCGGATCAGGTCGAGATAGACGTCTTCGAGCGTCGGTCGGACCACCTCGAGGTCTCGGGGTTCGCCCTCGTCGCGCTGCAGCGCGGCGACGAGGGCCCCCGGTGCGCTGGCGCGCTGCTCGTGCCGGGTGCCGGCCGCGTCGGTCCAGCGCACGAGCGGCACACGGGATTCCGCTCCGCCGAGCTCGTCGATGCGGCCGATGGCGGCGATGGTGCCTCCCGCGATCACCGCGGCACGGTCGCCGAGCTGTGCGGCCTCGTCGAGGTAGTGCGTCGTCAGCAGGATGCTGGTGCCCTCGGCCTTGAGCGAGCGGATCAGCTCCCAGAACTGCCGGCGGGCCTCGGGGTCGAACCCCGTCGTCGGCTCGTCGAGGAACAGCAGCTCGGGGCGGCCGATGATGCCGAGGGCCACGTCGAGCCGACGCTGCTGGCCTCCCGACAGCCGTGCGGCCCGGGTGCGCTGCTTCTGATCGAGCCCGACGGCGGCGATCACCTCGTCGACGTCGCGCGGGTGCGGGTAGTAGCCCGCGAACTCCTTCAGCAGCTCGCGCACGGTGAAGGATCCCGGCTCTCCGGTGGACTGCAGGACGATGCCCAGCCGCGCCTTCCACTCGAGGCCGCCGTGCTGCGGGTCCACGCCGAGCACACGCACCTCTCCCGCGCTCCGGTGGCGGTAGCCCTCGAGGATCTCGATCGTCGTCGACTTCCCGGCCCCGTTGGGCCCGAGGAGCGCGAACGTCTCACCCTGCGCGATGTCGAAGCTGATCCCGTCGACGGCCGTGAAGTCGCCGTAGACCTTGCGGAGGTCGCGGACCTCGATCACGCTGTCTGTCATGCTTCCCAGACTGCCCGTCCGGAGCCGCGAGCGATAGCCGTGGAACGACGGAGGGCGGCACCCGCCGATGATCGACGGGTGCCGCCCTGCGCGGCGGGACGGTGATCGTCAGCGCTTGCTGTTCTCCTCGGCGTCGACCACGTCGATCGTGATCTTCTCGAGGGGACGGTCGTCGTCGAGCTCGTCGTCGAGCACCTCGTCGCCGAGGAACTCCTCGCCGGACGTCTCGTCGGTCGCGGTCGGAGCATCCGCCGTCGGAGCATCCGTCGTCGGGGCATCGCCGTCGATCTCGGCAGGCAGCGCCTCATCCGAGAAGATGCCGTCGGGACGGATCAGCTCACGCACCTCGGCCATGAAGCTCGTCAGCTGCTGCTGCTGCCAGCGCAGCTGGCGCGCGCGGTCCTCGGCGTCGCGCAGCACGGCGGTGGTGTGGCCGGTGACCGATTCGACGATCTTCTGCGACTTCACCCGTGCGCGGTCGAGGACCTCGCGGGCGCGCACCTGCGCATCGGCCTCGATGGTCTGCGCCTGCGAACGCGTCAGACGCTCGTAGTCCTCAGCCCTGGCCGAGATGCGCTGGGCATGCTCCAGCGACGCCGCGACCTGTTCGTTGGCGTCGTTCGTGATGCGCTCCGCGTGAGCGACCGCCTGGTTGTGCAGCACGAGGAACTCCTGCTGCGCGTCGTCCTGACGGCGCGTCAGCGTCTCCTCGAACTCGAGGACGCGCGCGTTCATGTCGCGCACCTCGCGCTCGGCATCCGCGCGCAGCTGCGTCGTCTCGCGGGTGACGAGCGAGCGCAGCGCGGCCGCGCCCTTCTCGGCCTCGGTGCGGATCGCCGTCGCCTCCTGCGCGGCCTGGTTCACCTTCTCTGCGGCATGCGCCGCCTCGCGCTCGATGCGCGCCTCGTGCGCGGTGTACTCGGTGTCCATCTTCAGGCGCACCTGGTCGGCGTCGCGCTGGGCCTGCGCGGTGATGCGCTCGGCGTCGGCTTCGGCCTCGGCGCGCTGAGCGGTGACCTCCTCCCGGGCAGAGGTCATCAGCCGGTCCGCCTGCACGGCGGCGTTCTGGATCAGGACGTTGGCCTGCTCTTCGGCGACGCGCAGGATCGCCTCGAACTGCTGCCGCGACGGGGCTTCCTTGCCGTCGGGCTGCGGGGCGTCGACGAGCTCCGAGGTGAGGGTCGCGATCTGCTGCTCGGCGTCGGAGGCCTTCGCGGACGCCGCACTGAGCTCGCCCTCGAGGGCCTCGCGCGCCGCACGCTCCTCGGCCCGGACCGCCTCGACGGCATCCGACTCGTGAGCCTTGGTCTCGGCGAGGTCGTTCTTCAGCTGCTCGATCTGCGTGCGGAGGGTGCTGAGCGCAGCGTCCACCTCGCCCTTGTCGTAGCCGCGGAACCCCACGGTGAAGGCGGCCTGCGGCTCGCGGGGATTGGTCTCGATCAGCTGATCGAAGAAGTCGGGCGACCGCTCGTCGCGGTCGGTGCTTCCGGAGGATTCGCTCATGAGGTTCAAGCCTTTCTGGCGAGGCCACGTCGTGGAGCTGCGGCTCCGTCCCGCGAACGGGAGCGAGTGGACCGAAGGGGAGGTCGTACGGGCTCACGCCACGGCCGAGACCTGGCGCAGGTCAGGCCGAGCGTTGGCGTGCGTCCAGCCTAGTTGCGTCCGTCGCGTCGTGCGCGCTCAGTTTCGCCGAGCGGCGATCGTGGAGATCACCGGCCGGGCAGGCCGTTCCGGGAGGGCGTCAGCGCGGCGCGACCAGATGGTCCAGGACGAGCTCACCCGTGGCGTTGAGGGACTTCATCATCTCGGCGATGAGATGGGGGTCGATCGCTGCCGGGGCCGCGGCGTCGAACCCGAACTGCAGGGGGATGGCCGGGTGGATCCACACGGTCGCGCGCTGATCGGGGCCGTCGGTGATCGGCAGCCACGTCATCATGAAGCTCTCCTGGCGCCGGAGCTTGGTCGCGATCACGATCTTCAGGTGCGCGAGCGTCGAATCCTCGATCAGGATCGGATCCGAGGTGCCGTCATATCGGAGTCTGCCCATCCCTGAACCGTACACCCGCGGATGAGTCCGTCGCGCACGGATGCGTGCCCCTGATTCGCCTCGGGCGCAATCCCCTTCTGTTCGAGTGTGCCGAGGGGCTACTTTCGCCGGATGACGGAGAACGGGGAGGCGAGTGGAATGAGCGAGATGCGGACCATGGTGCGCACCCATGTCGCGGTCAACGACGTCGGTTTCACGCTGGCGCCGGGGCAGGATGTCGACGCGTTGAAGGAGGAGATCGCGTCCGCCGCGCGGTCGGGACCGCGTTTCGTCGAGTTCACCGTCGTGGGCGAACGCTCGGTGAGCGTGCTCATGTCGGCGGCGACGCAGATCGTGATCTCGGTCGAGACGGTTCCGGTCGACCACCGGGACGACCTGCAGGACATCGTGCCCTTCGGCAGCGCGTACGACCTTCTCTGACGGCACGGTGCGGCAGCCCGGGATGAGGGCGTGTCCGCTGGTACGGTGACGGCGGAGGACACGGCGTCCCTGGGGCCACCGAGCAGGAGAGAACTACGAGATGAAGCGAGCATCCCGTTGGCGTCTCGCGCGCGTGGGAATGGTCGCCGCGCTGGCACTGATGGTCGGAGTGCTCGTCCCCTCCTTCTCCAGCGGGAGCCCGGCCGCTGCGGCGACCGACGGCCAGATGGTCTTTCCCTCCTCCGGGAACATCCAGTCCAAGGTGGGGGACGGATGCCTCGGCAACTTCCGCGCGCATGACGGCATCGACATCGGCGGCGGCGGGGGGTCTCCGATCCTCGCGGCGTACGACGGCGTCATCAAGACCCGCACGTACAGCAGCGGGTACGGCAACTACATCGACATCGACCACCCCGGCGGATACTCCACGCGGTACGCCCACATGGCCGACGTCGGGTGGTACCCGCCCGGGACCCGTGTCACGCGTGGCCAGCAGATCGGCGTCGTGGGAAAGACCGGCGCGACCACCGCGTTCCACCTGCACTTCGAGATGCGGCTGAACGGCACGATCTACACGGCGATCAACGGCGGCTTCACCTGCCTCTCGAACGTGACGCGCGGCACCTTCATCCCCCTGTTCTTCCCCGGACTCGGGACCGGACCCGGCTCGGCGGTCTCCTCCGCCGACTACACCGGTGACGACAAGGCGGATCTGCTGATCGTCGCCGGGAACGGGGATCTGCGCCTCCGTTCGGGTACCGGCACGGGATCATTCCACGCGGCGGCCGCCTTCCCCGGCTGGGGCGCCGTCAGGCGGCACGTCACGCACACGGACTTCAACGGCGACAACAAGGGGGATATCCTCGCGGCACGGTCGGACGGGGTGCTCGAGTTCTTCGCCGGTGCGGGCAATGGAGGGTTCCAGGCGGTCGCGACGCCCGGCATCGGGTGGTACGACATGCTGCACGTGACATCCGGGGCGGACTATACGGGCGACGGGAGGCAGGACGTCCTCGGCGTCTCGGCGGATGGCGTGATGACGATCTACCGGGGGAACGGCTACGGCGGCTTCGGGAGCCCGTCCGTCACGGTCGGCGGAGGCTGGAACGGCTACCACTTCGTCATCGGCGGCGACTTCGACGGTGACGGGCGCGGTGACATCGTCGCGGTGTCCGACAGCGGCGAGCTGTACTTCTGGGCGGGCACCGTCAACACCTTCGGGGCGGCGCGCTCCGTCGGGCGAGGGTGGACGGAGTTCACCGCCATGACGGGCGGCGTGGACTACAACGGAGACGAGCGGGCCGATCTCCTGGCTCGGACTCCCGCGGGACAGCTCTACCTCTACCCGGGAGACGGCACCGGCGCCTTCCGCGCTCCGACGCTCGTCAGTTCTGACAACGCCGACTACCTCACCATCGAATAGCGACGCCGACGTCCGCCGCGTGCGCGGCCCATCCGCGTATCGTGGGCGGCATGCCCGACCCGACGCTCGAGGAGATCGCCGCCGGCCTGTGCGCCGGTCCGCCGGAGGACTTCGTCTCCGCACGCAACGCGCGGGCGAAGGAAGTCGGAGACGCTGCGCTCGCCGCGCAGATCCGCGCTCTGCGCAAACCGTCCATCGCCGCATGGGTGGTCAACGTCTTCGCGCAGGAGCGCTCCGGCCAGCTCGACCAGGCGCTGCAGCTCGCTGCCGAGCTCCGTGAGGCGCAGGACGATCTGGATGCCCCTGCGCTGGCGAAGCTCGGCAGGGAGCGCCGCCAGCTGACGCGTCGGCTGGCCGAGACCGCCGGCGACCTGGCGGGGTCTCGGGGCGAGCGCATCACGCCGGCGACCCTCGAGGCCGTCGAGCAGACCATCTCAGCCGCGTTCTTCGACCCGGGAGCCGCTGCGGCCGTCGCCTCCGGGCGGCTCGTGCGAGCGCTCGAACCCACGAGCAGCGAGGACGACGTCCGGGAGGCCGTCTCCGGGGAGATCACCGCACTCGATCCGGCCGCTGCTCGGCCCGCAGACGAGCTGCAGGCCCGGCGCGTGCGCCGGGAGGCGGAGAAGCGTGTCGCTGCCGCGGAGAAGAGCCTCACCACGGCGGAGCGCGAGCTCGCCAAGCAGGACAAGGCGCTGGATGCCCTGAAGGCGCGGGCCGCGGAGCTGTCCGAAGAGGTGGCGGATCTCGAGTCCCGGCTCGCGAAGCTGCGGAAAGAGGCGGAGCGCGTGCAGGGCGAGAAGCCCGACGTCGAGGCGCAGCGGGCGAAGGCCGCAGAACAGGCGGATGCCGCGGCGGATGAGGTCGAAAACGCGCGGCGCGCCCTCGAGGAGCTGTAGCGGGTGTTGCGCTCGGACGCCCCGTGGATCTGACCGTCCCCAGACGTCGATAGAGTTCCTCCATGCGAGCGAAGACGGCCGTGCGGGCGAAGTCGGCACGCGTCCGGGGCATCCTCGCTCTGATCGTCGTCGTCGTGCTGCTGGCCGCCGGAGCCGGAGTCGGAGTGGTCGTCGGAGATGCACTCGGGATCCGGGCGCAGCCCGCCGAGCGGATGGGCGGCGAGTCCCGCGCGGTGGCGTCGGTGCCGGCATCCGTTCCGCCTCCGCAGCTCACCGTGCTCGGTGCCGACGGAACGGAGCGGATCCGCGTCGCCGTCGAGGAGCTCGACGCGGCGCTGTCGGGCGTCGAGACCGTGGGCACCGCCACCCTGACGATCATGATCGGCGGTCCCCTCACGGATGCGGTCGATGACGAGGGCTACTTCCTCAGCGGCACGCCCGACGCACTCCGCATCGAGGGCACCGAGGCGGGCGCGGCTCGCGGGATCTACGACATCGCCGCCGCGATCCGGCAGGGGAAGGACATCACCGCCGACCTCGAGACCGCGGTGACGTCGCGCCTCCCGTTCCGGATGGTCGACCTCGGCGCCGTGGGGGTCGCGGCCGATCCGGCGGAATGGCTGCCGGGAACCGACTACTCGCACGCCTCCCAGGCGTTCGCGGACGTGTTCCTGCCCGAGGCGCCGTACATCGATCAGGACGCGCTCGCCGCGGCGTACGAGGACTACGACGACTACCTGCGCCGCGTCATCGCCGACGGATACAACGCCATCGCGTTCCCGGGGTTCGTCGAGTTCGTGACCTTCGAGGCTGTCCAGGGCGTCTACGGGGACGACGACACGCACGTGGCGAAGGCGCTCGCGCTGCGCGAGGCCTTCGGGCCGTTCTGGGACCGCGCCGAGGAACTCGGGATGAAGGTGTTCCTGCGCACCGACATGCTCACCCTCACCTCCCCGCTCGAGGCCTACCTCACCGACCGCTTCGGCTCGCTCGACACGACCTCGCCCGAACTCTGGGAGGTCTATTCCGCGGGGCTCGACGAGCTGTACGCCGCAGAGCCCGCACTCGACGGGGTGCTCATCCGCATCGGCGAGGCCGGGCGCGTGTACGACGTCGAGGGGTGGGACTACTACTCGTCGCTGGCCGTGACGACACCGGAGGCCGTGCGCGCGATGCTCACCGCGCTCACGGGACAGGCCGAGCGGTCGGGGCGCGAGGTGATCTTCCGCACCTGGAGCGTGGGAGTCGGCGCGGTCGGCGACATGCACACGAACGCGGACTCGTACGAGGAGGTGCTCGGCGGGATCGACTCGCCCGCCCTCATCGTGTCGACGAAGTACACGCTCGGGGACTTCTACAGCTGGCTGCCGGTGAACGACACCCTGCAGCAGGGCGACCAGCGGCGCATCGTCGAGTTCCAGAGTCGCCGCGAGTTCGAGAACAACGGGGCGTTCCCCAACGATCTCGGGGCGGAGTACGCCTGGGCGCTGCAGGAGCTGCTGGCGTCGAACGACCGTATCGAGGGCATCTGGGCGTGGGCGCAGGACGGCGGGCCGTGGCGGGCGGGTCCGATGATCCTCTACGGCAAGGCCGGCTTCTGGCAGCTCGCCGACCTGAACTCGCAGCTGGCCGTCGATCTGGCGAGGAATCCGGATGCCGATCCGGCGGCCATCACGGCGGGATGGGCCAGGGAGTGGTTCTCCGACGACCCGGCGACCGTGCAGGCGATCGCGGACGCCATGGCGCTGTCCCGGACCGCGATCGAGCAGGGGCTGTATCTGCGGCCGTTCGCCGAGCAGCGGGTCTCGGCGATCGGCCTCGAACCGCCGCCCATGATGTGGATCTTCGAGTGGGACATCCTCACCGGCGACTCGGCGGTGCTCGACGTGATCTACACGATCTCACGAGACCGCTTCGACGAGGCGGTGGAGGGTGGCGAGGTCGCCTCCGACGCGGTCGAGCGGATGCGTGCGCTGATCGAGGGGACCGACCCGTCGACCTGGCGCGACGCGAGCCTGCGCGAGGCCTTCCTCGGGAGCCTCGATTACGAGCAGGACACCCTCGACCTCCTCGGGTCGTACCGCGCGATGATCCTGCATCAGGCCGCGTGGCATGACACTCTCTCGCCGGAGTCGTACGACGCCTGGCGCACGGCACGCGACGCCTACGCGCAACAGGCGGCAGCGCACCTCGCCTCCTATGAGGGCGACGTGGATCACCCGGCCTTCAACCTCACGGCCGCCGAGCTGGGCGTCGAGCGCGGCGACCGCGACCTCGCCATGGCCTGGCTCGCCCGGGGGCTGCTGCTGCTCACCGCGGCGTGGGTGCTCATCGGCATCCTCTCCGCCCGCACGCGGCTGGTCCGCCGCCCCGGCGCGATGGCGGCGCGCGCGACGTGGGTCAGTGCGACGCGTCCGTGGCGGGCGGGGGAGTCCACGCTCGGGATGCTGCGCGCCGACCATGTGCTGCTCGGGCTGGTTCCGGGCGCGCTGCTGGTCGCCACCCGAGCCGTGCAGACCTCGTTCCTCTCATGGGCGCATCTCGCCATCACGCTCGGGGCGTGGGCGGTCTTCGTCGCGCTGCTGCTCCTGCTGTTCCGGGGACGCTGGGGCTGGGCCGTGCTCGCCACGATCGGCGGCGTCGTGGTGCTCCGCTGCGCGCTCGTGCTCGCCGCGCTCTCGTTCACGGGGCCGGGCGGGTACTGGTTCGCGTTCTGGACCGATCCGCTGCGACGCACTCTCTACATCGCCGTGGCCTTCGCGCTGTTCGTCTGGCTGTTCGTCGCCGTCGGCTGGGCGCTCGCCGGCCGCATCGGCGCGCGGCGGGCGACGGGTGCGGTGCTCGCCGCGATCGGAGCGGGGCTCGCCGTCCCCGCGGCGGTCGTCGCGTCGATCGGACTCGAACGCGCCCTCACCACCTGGAACGACCAGATCGGTCTGCTGCCGTGGGGTCTGTCGAGGATCCTCGGCATCACCGTCTACCTCGACATCCCCGCGTCGAGCGCGTGGGTCGCCGCGGGCGCAGGCGTGCTGCTGGCCGCCGTCGGACTCGGCCTGCTGTTCGTCGGCCGGCGGGTGCCCGGTCGTCGCGACGCGGTGCCTAGTTCTGGATGAGCGTGAGCTGCGTGCCGTCGGTGTCGACGAGGTAGCCGATCCGCAGGCCCGAGCTCTCGACCCGGGGCTCGTGCAGGCGGGGTCGGCCGCGCTCGGCGACCGGGACGCCCGTCGCGTGGATCGCCTGCCACAGCTCGTCGAGGTCGTCGACCCGGATCGTGCACTGGTGGCTGCTCGTCAGAGGATCGACGTCGGGGTGCGGGAAGAACTCGATCTCGACGTCGCCGCGCCGCAGGATCATCCAGCCGTCATCGCGGAAGGTCGGTCGGAAGCCGAAGCTCCCGTAGAAGCTCTGCGTGGTGTCGAAGTCGCTCGAGGGCAGGTTCGGGAGTGCACGGTCCGGTGCCATGTCGGCATCCTAGGCGCGTGGTGCCCGTGAATGGGCGGCCGGACGGATGCGTCCGGGAAGGAACGGCAGGGCGGGCGCCCGGTATTCGAGCGCGGCGTCATCGGGCGAGAGCGTGTGCTCCGCCTGCCCGAACCGCCACATCCGGTTGAACAGGAAGACGCCGATGACCGCCGTGTCCTCGGCCGGAACCTGCCAGGTGCCGAGTCCCCACTGCGTGGGCTGTCCGCGTCCGTCGATGACGAGGGTGGGGCGGATGCCGGCGTACAGCGCGAACCACGGCCTGTGCAGCGTGAGCTCGATGCGGCGGGCGGGCGTCTCAGGGGCCATCACGATTACCGCGCGAAGAAGGCCTTCGTCTTCTCTCCCGCCCACAGGAGCAGGATGATCACCACGGGTGCGGCGATGTTGAGGATGTGACCCCAGATCGACTCGGCGGCCGGGGAGGTCGCGAGCGAAGCCACTGCTCCGAGCACGCTGATGACCTGGACGATCGTGACGATCAGGCGGGCGACGCGATTTCCCCGCAGGATGCCGGCGGCGAAGATGAGGTTCAGCGCGGCGGCCAGGATGGCGAGGACGGCGAGGACGATGAGGTGCCCGGCCGCTCCCGCGCCGGCGAGTGCCGCGACGATGGCGAGGATGCCGGCGATCAGGCCGAGGATGCCGGTGACGATCAGCAGGACGGCGACGATCGTGACCCCCACGGGCCGGTTGGTGCGGGTCATCTGTGCTCCAGTGCTCGAAGGGTGTCAGGTGGTGGAATCGATTCACCCTATCGATCGTGTGCCGGAGAACGCGAGAATGAATGTTCCGCCGAAGGGAGTCGATCATGAAGCTGCTGCTCACCTCGGGTGGGGTGACGAACGACTCCATCCGCGATGCACTGGTCGAGCTTCTCGGGAAGCCGATCGAGGAATGCACGGCGCTGATCATCCCGACGGCGCAGTGGGGCCACCCGATGTGCGATCCGTACTCGGCGCGAAGGTCTGTCGCCGGCCGAGGATCGGAGCGGCAGGATCTCGTCGGGCTGGGATGGAAGTCGGTGGGGCTGCTCGAGCTCACCGCTCTGTCGAGCCTGGACCGCGACCGATGGGAGTCTTGGGTGCGGGATGCCGACGTGCTCCTCGTCGAGGGCGGAGAGGCGATCTACCTCGCGCACTGGATCCGCGAGTCGGGACTCGAGCGCCTCCTGTCGGAACTCACCGACACGGTCTGGGTGGGGATCAGCGGCGGCAGCATGGCGCTCACGCCTCGCGTCGGCGCAGACTTCCTGGGCTGGCGGCCGGAGGACGGAGACGAGGCCCTCGGCATCGTGGACTTCTCGATCTTCCCGCACCTCGACTATCCCGGCTGGGAGTCCAACACGTCGGAGAGCGCACGGGTGTGGGGCGCCGACATCGGGGGACCGGCCTACGCGATCGACGATCAGACGGCGATCGCGGTCGTGGACGGCACCGTGCGCGTCATCTCCGAGGGGAACTGGTTCGCGATCCCCGGGGAGGGCTGAGGGCAAAGCAAAACCCCCGTGAGTAGAAGCCTCACGAGGGTTTCTGGGATGACGTAATGATCATCCGTGTGGCTCCGACGGGCGTCGATCCCGTGACCTCACGATTTTCAGTCGTGCGCTCTACCAACTGAGCTACAGAGCCGTGCGACCGGCGAACCTGTCGCATCCTAGACGAAGAGCCCCCTCCGAAGAAAGAGCTCATCGCATGGAGCGACCCTGACGGGACTTGAACCCGCGACCTCCGCCGTGACAGGGCGGCACGCTAACCAACTGCGCTACAGGGCCATACTTGTTTTCAATTATATCGGATGGAGTGACCCCAACGGGATTCGAACCCGTGCTACCGCCGTGAAAGGGCGGCGTCCTAGGCCGCTAAACGATGGGGCCGAGTCAGTCCCGGGGGACTTCCTTGCCGACGCTCAAGCATAAGGGATGTTCTGAGCAAATCGCGAATCGAGGGCGCGGCGTCTTCGTCGAACGCGGCATCGGGAGGACGATAGACACGTCAGGCGTGCCGTGGCATCCGTATCTTCACCCTGTTGCAGATGTGAATGTTGTTGTTAGTGTGACATGTGTGAAACCGGCGGAAGGGGCCGAGTGAACGACAGGAACACGCTGGATGCTGCCGAGGCGGCATCCGCGGAATGCGGCTGTGCACCCAGCCCGGCGGAGAGTCGCGCCTTCTCGAAGAGCGGCATCAGCCGTCGCGGGGCTCTCGGTCTCGGTGCGCTCAGCGTCGTCGCGCTCAGCGCGTTCGGTCTCACGTCCGGCGTCTCCGCCGCCTACGCCGCGTCGTACCCGAGTTGGGACGACGTGCAGAAGGCGAAGCAGAACGAGGCCGCCGCCGCCGCCGAGGTCACGCGTATCGAAGGCCTCATCGCCTCTCTGACGCAGAAGGTCGCTGAGACGCAGGCGGCCGCACAGGTCGCCTCCGACGAGTTCTACGCCGCCCAGCAGGCGTATTTCGCCGCGATCGCCGAAGCCGAGACCCTGCAGGCCAAGGCCGACGAGCAGGCCGCCGTCGCCGACGAGTCCGCGCGCAAGGCCGGACAGGTCGCCGCCCAGCTCTACCGCAACGGCGGCGACGACACGTCCCTCGAGCTGTTCTTCGCGGGATCCGCCGACAACGCCGACCAGCTCCTCGCGCGGCTCGGCACGATGGACAAGCTCCTCGAGTACAACCAGTCGGTCTACGACGACGCCGTCGCCGCCCGCAACTCCGCGCAGTCGCTCAGCGACCAGGCCGTCGTCGCCCGCAACGAGCGCGACCGCCTGCAGCTGATCGCCGAGGAGAAGATGCAGGCGGCCCAGGCGGCCGCCGACGCCGCGCAGGCCGCGCTCGACGAGCAGTCGACGAACCTCGCGACCATGCAGGCGCAGCTCGCCGCACTCAAGGACACCACCGCCACGACGGTCGCCGGATACCAGGCCGGTGTCGAGGCCGAGGCGAAGGCCCGCCGGGAGCGCGAAGCCGCAGAGGCCGCAGCCAACGCCGGCGGCAACAGCGGCGGCGGCGGGACACCCGGCACCGGAGGCTGGGTGCGCCCGCATGGCGGCCACCGCAGCTCGGGATACGGCCCGCGGTCGCAGCAGTGCAACTCGCGCGGCTGCTCGACGAGCTGGCACTACGGCGTCGACCTGGCCAACGGCTGCGGCGCGGCGATCTACGCGGCCTACGGCGGGACGGTCGACTACGTCGGCCCGAACGGCGGCTACGGCAACTACATCCGCATCCAGCACGGCAGCGGCGTCGGCACCGGCTACGCGCACATCAAGCCCGGCGGATTCGCCGTGCGCCATGGCCAGTGGGTCAACGCCGGACAGGTCATCGCCTACGCCGGGAACACCGGCGGCTCGTTCGGATGCCACCTGCACTTCGAGGTCTACATCAACGGGCAGTACACCAACCCGATCAACTTCCTCGCCGATCGGAACATCTGGGTCTGATCGACCTCTCCGACATGCAGAAGACCCCCGGCCGCTGAGCGGAACCGGGGGTCTTCTGCATGGATCGGGGAGGGGTCAGTGGCCCTGCTCGCCGAAACGGACGATCGCCTCGTCGAGGATGCGCTCGGCCTCGGCCTTGTCGCCCCATGCGTCGACCTTGACCCACTTGTTGGGCTCGAGGTCCTTGTAGTGCTCGAAGAAGTGCGCGATCTCCTTCTTCGTGTACTCGGCGATGTCGTCGATGTCCTGGATGTGCGCCCAGCGGGGGTCCTTCGACAGCACGGCGACGAGCTTGTCGTCTCCGCCGGCCTCGTCGCTCATCTTCAGCACGGCCACCGGACGGACCTCGACGACGACGCCGGGGTAGATGGCGTGGTCGAGGAGCACGAGCACGTCGAGCGGGTCGCCGTCCTCGCCGAGGGTGTTGTCGAAGTAGCCGTAGTCGGCCGGGTAGCCGAAGGTCGTGTAGAGCACGCGGTCGAGGTGCACTCGCCCGGTCTCGTGGTCGACTTCGTACTTCACGCGGCTGCCGCGCGGGATCTCGATGACGGCGTCGTGTGCGCCCATGCGTGTGCTCCTCAGAAAGACGGGTGGATGCCGCGGACCAGCCTACCCGCGCGCGGCTCAGGCCGTCTCGTCCCTCGCCTGCGGCTTCTCGTGCGTCCAGAGCCGGTAGATGACGTTCGAGATGACGCCGGTGAGCACCAGCAGGAACAGCGCGTAATACCCCTGGTCGCCGATGAGCAGGGCAACCGCGAGCGCGAGCCCGAAGAGCAGGATCGCGGCGATGTCGGCGGCAGCGCCATGACGGACCCTCGCGGTGGTCGCGGTGGTCATCTCCGGATGCCGGAGCAGGTACACGCGGGCGGCGAGCGTCGTGATCTGTGTGAGGATCAGGGTGCCGATGTACACGACCTCCTGCAGGGAGTCGGTGTCCATCTGCCCGAGCATCGCGGTGGGCACGGGCAGCCACACGATCGTCGCCATCCACGCGATGTTGATCCACAGGAGCCCCGGAGTGATCGACGTCACCTCGGTGTACTGCCGGTGATGCTCCATCCAGAAGTTCGCGATGAGGACGAAGCTCAGCGCGAAGCTGAACAGCTGTCCGCCGTTCTCATGGAAGAACTCGGCCGTGGCCACGCCTTCGGCGCCGGCATCCGACACCGACTCCAGCAGCGGGAGGATCAGCAAGGTCATCGCGATGGCGACGACGGCGTCGGCGAAGGCCTTGAACCTCTCGGTCGAGAACTGCTGCGCGCTCCTGCGATCTGCCACGGCGCCAGAATAGACCGCGCGGCGCCCGGGGTCGACGGACGCGCGCGGAGCGGTCGAGTGTCCTACCGTGGGACTGTGCCGTCGCTCTCACCCGTCATCGCAGAGATCCGCCTCGCCGTGCGCACCGCGCTCGCCGACCTTCCGGAGGGCTCGACGGTGATCCTCGCCCTCTCCGGCGGCGCCGACTCGCTCGCGCTCGCCGCAGCGACGGCCTTCGAGGCATCGAAGCGGGGGATGCCGGCGACAGCCGTGATCGTCGATCACGGTCTGCAGGTCGACTCGGCAGAGGTCGCGGCGAGTGCAGCGAGCGTCGCCGCAGCGATCGGTCTCGACGCCCTCGTGGTGCGTGTCGACGTCGACGGCGACGGCGGCCCCGAGGCGGCCGCGCGAGAGGCGCGCTACCGGGTGCTGCGGGATGCCGCGGCCGATGTCGGCGCTCGTGCCGTGCTCCTGGGTCACACGCTCGACGACCAGGCCGAGACCGTGCTGCTCGGGCTGGCCCGAGGCTCCGGGGCGGCGAGCCTGCAGGGCATGGCGCCGGCGCGCGAGGACGACGAAGGGCTGCGCTGGATCCGACCGCTGCTCGGCGTGCGGCGGGAGACGACACGCGCCTTCTGCGCGGCATCCGCTCTGGATCCCTGGAACGACCCCCACAATCTCGACGACCGTTTCGCCCGGGTGCGCGTGCGGGAGCGGGTGCTCCCCGTGCTCGAGACCGAGCTCGGTCCGGGGATCGCCGAGGCGCTCGCGCGCACGGCCGATCAGCTCCGCGAGGATGCGGAGGCGTTCGACGAGATGATCCACGAGACGATCGAGGACATCGTCGAACATGCGGAGGCCGGCATCTCGGTCAGCGTCGCCGCCCTCGCCGCGAACCCCGCAGCTCTCCGGAACCGCATCATCCGCCTCGTCGTCGACAGCGAGTTCGGCGTCAGCCTGACCCGCACGCAGACCGTGGAGGTCGCGAGACTCGTCACGGACTGGGCGGGTCAGGGGCCGATCGATCTGCCCGGCTGCGCGGCCGTGCGCCGAGGCGGGCAGATCGTCTTCACGGCATCCGCCCGCTGACTACTTCTTGCCGCCGAAGAGGCCGCCCAGAAGGTCGCCGATTCCGCCGCCGCCGGAGCTGCCCGAGCCGCCGCCGAGAAGACCGCCCAGCACATCGCCGATGCCGCCGCCGCCCGCGCTGCCGCCGGAGCCGCTGCTGCCGCCGCCGAGAAGACCGCCGATGAGGTCGCCGATGCCGCCGCCGGACTCCTGCGCTCCCGCATCCGCCTTCTTGTCCTTGTTCGCGTTCGCGATCAGTCCCATCACGATCGGCGCGAGGATCGGCAGGAGCTTGCCGAAGTCGATGCCCGGGGTCGCCTTCGACTCGGTGAGCTTCGACGTGACCTCCTTCTCGTCGCCGCCGAGGATGTGCGCGACGATCTTGCCGCCGTCGGTCTGATCCACATCGTCGACCTTCGACGCGCCGGTGGCGCCCTCGTGCTTCTGCAGAGCCTTCTGGATCGCGGCGGAGCCCTCCGGGGTCTCGGCGTTCTTGGCGAGGCCGCCCAGCAGCACCGCGCCGCCCTGCTCGATCGCGACCTTCGCCTCGTCACGTGAGACGCCGAGCTTCTCGGCGATGTCGTCGACCGGCACCTGCTTGAGGATGTCGTCAAGAGCCATGGTGAATCCTTCCGTCGGTGGGCATCCGCCCGTCTCACCGCTCACAGTAGTGCGGAAGCCGTATCCGGGCACCTGTTCCCGTCGCCTAAAATCGATCCATGCGCGCCGCCGAAATCCAGGACGACCTTGCCCAGATCCTCGTCACAGAGGAGCAGATCCTCGCCAAGCTCGACGAGCTCGCGGCGCAGGTGGCCGCCGACTACGAGGGCAAGGACCTCGTCCTCGTCGGCGTCCTCAAGGGCGCGGTGATGGTGATGGCCGACTTCGCACGCGCTCTCCCGTTCCACGCGCCGATGGACTGGATGGCCGTGTCGAGCTACGGTGCGAGCACCCGGTCGAGCGGCGTGGTGCAGATCCGCAAAGACCTCGACACCGATCTCAACGGCAAGCACGTGCTGATCGTCGAGGACATCATCGACTCCGGCCTGACCCTCAGCTGGCTGCTCGAGAACTTCGAGTCCCGCGGTGCGGAGTCGATCGAGGTGCTGGCGCTGCTGCGCAAGCCCGAGGCCGCGAAGGTCGTCATCGACTGCAAGTACGTCGGATTCGACATCCCCACCGACTTCGTCGTCGGCTACGGCCTCGATTACGCCGAGCGGTACCGCAACCTGCGCGACGTCGCCGTGCTCGCACCGCACGTCTACAGCTGATACGCCGTGGGTGAACGCACAGCGGGTGCCTAGTTCACGCGCGATACGCTGATCCGATCATGGATGTGAAGAAGCTCACCCGGAATCCGCTGATCTACGTCGCGCTGATCGGCGTGCTGCTCTTCGGCGGCTTCCTCCTCATCTCGAACCTCGGGGCGCCCAAGCAGATCACGACCCAGGAGGGTCTGAAGCTGCTCTCCGGCACCTCGGTCACCGAGGTCGTGAACACCGACGGCGACCAGCGCGTCGACATGACCCTGTCGAAGCCGTTCCAGGGCTCCGAGAACGTGCAGTTCTACTACGTCGACGCCCGCGCCGACGAGGTGGTCTCCGCGATCAACGAGGCCGCGCCGAAGGACGGCTTCAACGACGCCGTCCCGCGCGCGACCTGGTTCGACGGCTTCCTCTCGCTCCTTCTCCCTCTCGTGCTGCTCGGCCTTCTCTTCTGGTGGCTGCTCTCGTCCATGCAGGGCGGCGGCGGCAAGGTCATGCAGTTCGGCAAATCGAAGGCCAAGCTCGTCAACAAGGAGACCCCGACGGTCACCTTCGCCGACGTCGCCGGTGCCGACGAGGCCATCGAGGAACTCCATGAGATCAAGGAGTTCCTGCAGGACCCGGCCAAGTTCCAGGCGATCGGCGCCCGCATCCCGAAGGGCGTGCTCCTGTACGGCCCTCCCGGAACCGGCAAGACGCTGCTCGCCCGCGCGGTCGCCGGTGAGGCCGGCGCCCCCTTCTACTCCATCTCCGGTTCCGACTTCGTCGAGATGTTCGTCGGCGTCGGCGCGTCCCGTGTGCGCGATCTCTTCGGCCAGGCCAAGGAGAACGCCCCCGCCATCATCTTCATCGACGAGATCGACGCCGTCGGCCGTCACCGCGGCGCCGGCATGGGCGGCGGCAACGACGAGCGCGAGCAGACGCTCAACCAGATGCTCGTCGAGATGGACGGCTTCGACCCGAACGCGAACGTCATCGTGATCGCGGCGACGAACCGTCCCGACATCCTCGACCCCGCTCTGCTGCGCCCCGGCCGCTTCGACCGTCAGATCGGCGTGGATGCTCCCGACCTCAAGGGCCGCCAGAAGATCCTCGAGGTGCACAGCAAGGGCAAGCCGCTGGCGAAGAGCGTCGACCTCGAGGTCGTCGCCCGCAAGACCCCGGGCTTCACGGGTGCGGACCTCGCCAACGTCCTGAACGAGGCGGCGCTGCTGACCGCCCGCTCCAACGCGCAGCTGGTCGACAACCGCGCTCTCGATGAGGCGATCGACCGTGTGATCGCCGGTCCGCAGCGTCGTACCCGCGTGATGCGCGACAAGGAGAAGCTCATCACGGCCTACCACGAGGGCGGCCACGCGCTCGCGGCCGCCGCGATGAACTACACCGATCCGGTCACCAAGATCACGATCCTGCCCCGCGGCAAGGCGCTCGGCTACACGATGGTGCTGCCCCTGGACGACAAGTACTCCATCACCCGCAACGAGCTGCAGGACCAGCTGACCTACGCCATGGGTGGCCGCGTCGCCGAGGAGATCATCTTCCACGACCCGACCACCGGCGCCTCGAACGACATCGAGAAGGCGACCTCGATCGCCCGGAAGATGGTGCTCGAGTACGGCATGACCACGCAGGTCGGTCCGGTGAAGCTCGGCACCGAGGGCGGCGAGCCCTTCGCCGGCCGTGACATGGGCCGCGGACGCGAGTACTCCGAGAAGGTCGCCGAGCGGGTCGACGCCGAGGTGCGCGCCCTCATCGAGCAGGCGCACAACGAGGCCTACGAGGTGATCAGCGCGAACCGCGACATCCTCGACAAGCTCGCCCTGGCGCTGCTCGAGGAGGAGACCCTCGACCACAACCAGATCGCCGAGATCTTCACCGAGATCAAGAAGCTCCCGGAGCGTCCGCTCTGGCTGTCGAGCGAAGACCGTCCGGTCTCCGAGCGGCCGCCGATCGAGGTGCCGAAGAAGGACGTCTCGCTCGCGGCATCCGTCCAGGCGCCCGCCGCCGCACCGCGGACGCAGCAGGGTTCGGCGGGTGCCGGCCACCCGCGTCCCGCGACGGCGTGACGTGACCGTCGACGCGCAGCGCATCGAGCGGCTCACGCGAGAGCTGCTGGAGGCGATCGGCGAAGACCCCGATCGGCCGGGCCTGAAGCAGACGCCGGCGCGGATGGCCGAGCTCTATGCGGAGTTCTTCGCCGGTGTCGGCGAGGATGCCGCGGAGCCGCTCGCGCGCACCATCAGCGTGACCCGCGGACCCGCGCCCGACACCCTCCCGTCCGGGGCCGTGCTCCTGCGCGACATCCGCTTCCGCTCGGTGTGCGAGCACCACCTGCTGCCGTTCGCCGGCCACGCCCACCTCGCGTATCTTCCGGGGGAGCAGGTCGTGGGTCTCGGAGCGCTCGTGCGCGTCGTCGAGATCCTCGCCGCCCGTCCGCAGGTACAGGAGCGTCTCGGAGAGCAGATCGCCGACACGATCGCGGAGCACCTCGACACCCGGGGCGTGCTGGTCGTGCTCGATGCCAGCCACGGCTGCGTCACGATGCGCGGCGGGAGGCAGACCGAGGCGTCGACGCTCACGATCGCCGCGCGCGGCGCATACACGGATGCGGCGGCACGGGCAGAGCTCATCACCCTGATCGGTCCCTCGGCTGGGTCGGGGACCCACGCATGACGGCGATCTGGGGGATCGTGAACGTCACCCCCGATTCGTTCAGCGACGGCGGGCGCTACCTCGACGTCGACCGCGCGGTGGCGCACGGACTGCGGTTGCGCGCCGACGGAGCCAGCGTGCTCGACGTCGGCGGCGAGTCGACCAGGCCCGGCGCGGAGCGCGTCGGCACCGAGGTCGAGCAGCAGCGGGTGATCCCGGTGATCGAACAGCTCACCGCGGCCGGAGTGCCGGTCAGCGTCGACACGCTCAGCGCGGCCACCGCCGTCGCTGCCGTCCGCGCAGGCGCACGGATCGTGAACGACGTCTCGGGCGGCCTCGCCGATCCCGACATGCGCGCCGCCGTCGCCGAATCCGGTGCGGACTTCGCGATCGGGCACTGGCGCGGCTTCTCCGCCGACATGTACGCGCATGCCGAGTACCGGCGCGTCGCCCGAGAGGTCGCGGGAGAGCTCCAGGAGCGCGTCGGGGAGGCGGCGGCATCCGGTATCGCACCGTCGCGTCTCATCGTCGATCCGGGCATCGGCTTCGCGAAGGCGGGCGCCCAGAACTGGGATGTGCTGCGCGGCCTCGACGAGATCGTGGCCCTCGGGCCCCGGGTGCTCGTCGGCACCTCCCGCAAGCGGTTCCTCGCCGAGACGCTTCGGCAGGATGCCGGGGGCGACGAAGACATCTCGGAGGCGCGTCGTGACCTGGCCACCGCCGTCACCAGCGCGCTCGCCGCGCGGGCCGGCGTCTGGGCCGTGCGCGTGCACGACGTCGCGTCGACCCGCGACGCCCTCGCGGTCGCCCACGCCTGGACGGGGTGAGGCGGCCCGACGGCCCCCGTACGCTAGGCACATGGACTTCCTCGACGAGATCGCCCTCACGGGGCTGACCGTGTTCGGGCGCCACGGCGTGTACGACCACGAACGCCAGGACGGCCAGGAGTTCACGATCGACCTCCGCCTTCATCTCGCGCTCGAGCAGGCCGCGGCATCCGACGACGTGAGCGACACCGTGCACTACGGCGAGCTCGCGGAGAAGGTCGCGGCCGTGGTGGCGGGCGACCCGGTCAACCTCATCGAGACGCTCGCCTCACGCATCGCCGATGTCGCGCTCGACGATGCCCGCGTGCAGGGCGTCGTCGTCACGGTGCACAAGCCGCACGCCCCGATCCCGCTCACCTTCTCCGACGTGTCCGTCACCGTGCATCGCACCCGCACGTCGGCCGGCCTGGAGGACATCACCGCATGAGCCGCAATCTCGCTCGGCCCCTCGACGCTCCCGATCGCCGGCCCGGTCGGCCCGAGGTCGTCGCCGTCGTCGCCCTCGGTGCGAACCTCGGTGCGCGCCATGAGACGATCCGCGCCGCCGCCGAACGCATCGCCCGACTGCCGCTCGTCAGCGAGGTGCGCCTCTCCGGCCTGTTCGACACGGTCGCGCTGCGCGTCGACGGCCCCGACCCCGATGCGCCCGGCTACGTCAACGCCGTCGCGCTGGTCACCACCCGGCTCGCGCCGGAGATCCTGCTCGGGATGCTGCATGCCATCGAGGACGAGAACGGTCGCGAACGCCGCGAGCGCTGGGGGGATCGCACCCTCGACCTCGACCTCATCTCCTACGGGGAGGTCGTCTCCGACGACCCGCGTCTGCAGCTGCCGCACCCCCGCGCCGCCGAGCGCCTGTTCGTGCTGGACCCCTGGCTCGACGTCGATGCCGACGCCGAGCTCATCGGCCACGGCCGCGTGGCCGAGCTCGCGGAAGCTCTGCGCGCCGGGAGCGACGGATGAGACGCACCTCGGCCGGGGTCCTCGCCGTCCTCGCCCTGCTCGGCGCCGGCGGAGGATTCCTCCTCGATCACCTGCTCACCGCGGGCGGACGCTCGACGTTCACTCCGTCGCTCTTCCTCCCCGTCCTGCTCCTGCTAATCGCGGCAGCGGCCCTCGGCGTCGCCTGGCCGGTGCGCCGCAGCGTGCGCTCCGGCATCCGGATCGATCCGTTCCGCGCGCTCCGGGCGGCGACCCTCGCCCGGGCGTCCAGTCTGCTCGGGGCGATCATGGCCGGGTTCGGCGCCGGTCTGCTGGTGTTCCTCCTGTCGCGTCCCGTCGATCCACAGGTAGGGTCGACTGTGGCCATGCTGGCCCTGATCGGGAGCGCGATCATCCTCGTGATCGCCGCGCTCGTCGCCGAACAGTTCTGCACCCTTCCGAAGGATCCTGATGACTCAGAACCCAGAGACCGCGCCCCTGAACCCGGCGGAGGGCACTGATCTCGACGCCCTCGACCAGGGAACGTACACGCAGCTGCGCACCGCGCGGAACGAGGCGCGTCTGGAGCTCGACGGCACCTGGCACCAGATCTCACCGCGGTACGTCGTCTCGCAGATCGTGCAGAACATCATCTTCATCGTCGTCGTCGCGGCCGTCGCCGTCGCGCTCAACGTGGTGCTGAAGCAGGAGTGGGTGTGGATCCCCGCCGGCGTGATCCTGCTCATCACCGTGATCGCGCTCATCATCCTGCCGCGCCAGGCGAAGGCTATCGGCTACATGCTCCGCGCCGACGACATCGTGTTCCGCAAGGGCATCCTGTGGCAGCGGATGATCGCCGTGCCCTACGGGCGCATGCAGCTCGTCGACATCACCCAGGGACCGCTCGACCGCGCGTTCGGCATCTCGCAGCTGAAGATGGTCACCGCTGCCGCGACGACCGGCGTGCAGATCCCCGGCCTCACGCAGTCCGCCTCCGAGGCCCTGCGCGACACCCTCATCGAAGTGGCCGAGACCCGCCGGACCGGCCTGTGAGCGAGCAGCAGTTCCCCGCCGCCCCGAACGCGCCGGCATCCGCCCCGGTGGGCGAAGCATCGACGACCCTCGCGGACGGCGAATGGCATCGGATGCATCCGCTCACGCCGCTGTTCAAGGGCGGGCTCGTCCTGATCATCGTCGCCGGCATCGCGATCGCGAACATGCGCGATCGGATCATCACCTGGTTCGTCGAGCTCTTCACGCCGGAGGAGGCGCACTACGGCGACTACACCGGCGGCGACCCGGTCGACTGGGTGGTCAACAACAACCTGATCCTGCTGGTGCTGCTCGGCGTGCTGGGCCTCGTCGTCGTGCTCGTGGCGGTCTTCTGGTTCCTCTGGCGGTTCCATCAGTTCCGCATCACCGGCGATCACGTCGAGGTGCGCAAGGGCATCGTCTTCCGGTCGCACCGTCGCGCGCCCCTCGACCGCGTGCAGGGCGTCAACCTCACCCGTCCCTTCCCCGCCAGGATCATCGGACTCGCGAAGCTCGAGGTCGTCGGCGCCGGCAACGACGCGAACGTCGACCTCGAGTACCTCGCGACGTCGCGCGCCGAATCGGTGCGCTCCGACATCCTGCGCCTCGCCTCCGGCGCCAGGGCCGCGCGCCAGGCCGCGCTCGATCCGCAGCAGGCGGCCGCGGGAGCCGCTGCCGCGCACCCGGGGGCTCCGGCCTCGACGCGGGCGCAGCTGCGCGGCTCGGTGAACGAGGGCGTCACCAGCCTCATCACCGGCGTGGACCTCGCCGATGTCGCGCCCGAGAGCGTCGTCAAGATCCCGACGGGTCGTCTGATCGGCTCGCAGCTGATCTCCGGACTGCTCTGGCTGCTCTTCTTCGGCGTGATCTTCGCGATCGCGCTCGGCAGCACGATCATCGGGGTCCTCGCCGACGGAGACACCGAAGGCGGAGTGGTGCTGCTCGGCATCGGGCTGGCCATGGGGATCCCCATGGTCGTCGCCGTCGTGGGTATCACCTGGGCACAGATCTCGAAGTCGCTGCGCTACTCGATCGCCCCGACACCCGACGGGGTGCGGATCACCTACGGCCTGCTCACGACCGTGACCGAGACCCTCCCTCCTGGACGCATCTTCGCCGTCGAGGTGTCGCAGTCGCTGCTCTGGCGTCCGTTCGGATGGTGGACGATCAAGATCAACCGGATGAGCGGCAAGAGCGCGGCGGCGCAGCAGTCGGGCAGCGCGCAGCAGTTCAACGTCGTGCTCCCCGTCGGCAAGCGCGCCGACGTGGAGCGCGTGCTCGGCCTGGTGCTCCCGGATGTGCCGGCCGCGAGCATCCCGTTCCTCTGGGAGCAGGGCGTCGTCGGCCCGGTCGAGGGCGACCCGTTCCGCCGGATGCCGCGACGGGCCTGGTGGCGTCGTCCGCTGTCGTGGAAGCGGCACGGCTACTCGGTCGCCGACTTCGGACTGCTGCTGCGGCGCGGCGTCGTGTGGCGCAAGCTCGCCGTCTTCCCGCTCGCGCGCCTGCAGGGCGTCTCGCTCTCCCAGGGACCCATCGACCGGGCGCAGCGCGTCTCCGGCGCCCAGGTGCACACCGCTCCGGGACCGATCACCGGATACCTCTCCGGGCTCGAGCGCGAGGACGCCCTGGCGCTGCTCGGCGATGTCAGCCGGGCGGCCGCCGAGGCCGCGTCGAGGGACACCAGCCATCGCTGGAGCGAACATGCTCCGGTCGCTCCGCACGCGCCGCCCGCTCCTCCGGCGTATCCGGCTCCTCCGGCGTACCCGGCGTATCCGGCTCCTCCGGCATACGGGGCGCCGGCGTACACCGATCTCCCGGCGCCGTCCGGTCCGCCCGTCTCGCTGCCCGCGCCTCCGGTGACGCCTCCGCCGGCACCGCCGATCGCCCCGCCTCCTGCTCCTCCGGTCGCGCCGCCTGCTCCTCCGGTCGCGCCGCCTGCTCCTCCGGTCGCGCCGCCTCCTGCTCCTCCGGTGGCTCCGCCTGCTCCTCCGGTCGCGCCGCCTCCTGCTCCTCCCGCCACGAACGGGGAGTGACGCGGTGGTGCGTGACGGACGCCTCGGCGTCGGCATCATCGGCGCAGGACGCGTCGGGCCCGTGCTCGGCGCTGCCCTCGGCGGCGCCGGCCATGCGATCGTCGGCATCACGAGCGGTTCGGACGACGAACGCGCGTCCGCTGTCCTGCCGGAGGTGCCGGTGCTCGACGCGCTCGAGGTGGTGCGCCGCGCGGAGCTCGTGATCCTGGCGGTGCCGTCGGATCAGCTGAGCTCGCTCGTCGCGGGCATCGCGGAGGTCGGCGGATGGCAGATCGGCCAGCTCGTGCTGCACACCGACCCTGCTCACGGCACCGAGATCCTGCGGCCTGCGGCCGAACGCGGAGCGATCCCGCTCGCCGTGCACCCCGCGATCACGTTCACCGGCACGTCGATCGACCTGCGCCAGCTGCAGGCGGGTTTCGCGGCGGTGACCGCCCCGGGCCCGGTGCTGCCGATCGCGCAGGCGCTCGCCGTGGAGATGGGCTGCGAGCCGATCGTGATCGCGGAGGAGGATCGCCCGGCCTACGCGGACGCCATCCAGACCGCGACCGAGTTCTCGCGGTCGATCATCGGGCAGTCGACGGCGCGGCTCCGCGCGATCGGGGTGGAGAACCCGGGCGGCTACCTCTCTGCGCTCGTGCAGTCGACCGTCGAGCGGGCGCTGCGCGAAGCATCCGATCCGCCGCCGTTGATCTGACGACCGCGGCCGGGAGCGTCAGCGTCCGCCGGAGAACCCTCCACCGCCTCCGCCGCCCGAGAAGCCGCCGCCGAACGATCCGCCCGAGCTCGATGACGTTCCTGCGGACGGAGAGGTGTAGGTCGACGCCGCGTGCGAAGACGCGGTGAAGGTCGAGAGGTACACGCCGAGGTAGGGCGTGTTCGGATCGCCGATCCACCCGGGTCCGCGCTGCTCGCGGAGGTACGCCTGCTCCAGCACGTCTCCCCACTCCTTCTCCATGCCGAAGAGCATCGCGTAGGGGAGGAGGCGTTCGTACACGTGGATGACATCGGCGCTGCCGTCCTGCCGGCGTTCGGCGCCGCTGTACGACTGCAGCATGCGCAGACGGTCGGCATCCGCGACCCGGATGAACTCCTTCACACCCTGCAGATACTCGAACTGACGGGCACCTTCGGGGGTCAGCACGGTGTGCTTCGTGAAGGAGTAGAGGCTGGCGATGATCACGAGGAAGACGCCGAACGAGATCGCGACGAGCGCGGGGATCGCCGAGAGCCGACCCGAGGCCACGCCCCACACCGAGATGCCCAGGCCGATGACGGCGAGGACGATCGCGAACCACTGCACGATCACGGCCGCTCGACTGCGCGCCCTGGTCGTGAGTCCGCGGGATACCGCGGCGTTCTTCCCGGACTGCACGAGCGCCGTCATCCGCCCGGCGAATGCTTCGCTCGCACTCGGCACGTCGACGACGCCCCCGTCATTCGCCTTCAGGAAGAGGGCGTCGAGTGCTTCGACGTCGAGCTGGTCGGGGATGCGGGCTCCCGCGATGCGCCGCAACCGCGGGTTCTCGGGTGAGCCGCCTTCTTCGATGCGCAGGGTGCCCCGCACCGCGAGGTGCACGATCTCGGAGGGGATCGCGTCTTTCGCACCGGGCACGATGGCGGCGGCGAGCAGCGGCGGCATCGCATCGGGCACGTCGTACTGTGCGACGATGATCCCGCTCGCGCGGCGGCGTCGGCGCTGGAACGACCACACGGTCGCCCAGGACCCGACCGACAGCATGGCGGCGCCGATGGCCGCGACCAGCGGGACGGTATCGGTCACCGGGTTGGGCGTGCGGGCAGAGGGCTGCGCGACCGTTCCCGGCTCGAAGCCGATGGCGACGGTGACGCCGTCGCCGGCGGGGCGCTCGCCCGAGTCGACACGGAACGTCGCGATGCCGCCGTCGACGGCGGGCCCCCGAAGATCGCACGTGTCGGTCGAGCCCGAGACACCGGAGTAGCAGCTCGTCGCCCCCACGAGCCGCGCGCTCATCGCGGCGTCGAAGACGATGTCGGCGCGGAAGCGCTCGATGGGCTGGGTGCTGTCGAGCGGGAGCAGATCCCAGTAGAACTCGTCGACCGCGGGGGTGGCCGAGCCTTCGCCCCGTGACCCTCGCGATGCCCCGGCAGCGAGGATGACGTCGCGCATCTCGTATTCGATCACGTAGGTCGTGAGCCCCTGCACGAAGTCGTCGTTCCCGGTGAGGACGAACAGCAGGCCGTCGTCCTCGTCGGTCTCGTACGGGACGTCCGCCCCCTGCTCGTCTTTCACGGACAGGATGCGGGTGTCGATGCCGGCGCCCTCGTAGGTCGTCGGGAGCCCGCGGACGATGCCCCGGTTCTGGTCGTGGTCGGGGAAGCGGGCGACGAGCGTCTCGGTGACGTGCATGAGGGCGCGCCCCTCGTCATCGAGTCCGACCTCGTACACGGCGTCCCACGAGGCGTAGGAGAAGTCGTCCACGTCTTCCGACACCGACGGGCGCACGGATGATACCGGCGCCGCCGTCGCTGCCGCGGGCGCGGCGACCGCGACGAGCGCGAGGGCGAGGGCGGCGAACGCGTGGATGATCCGTGTCGGGGTCATGCCTCGAGGCTACCCAGCCCGCGCGAAGGACTCGGCACGCCGCCTCGGTAAACTGGGGAGGACTTCAAGGAGCACCGCACATGACTGACGCGTCCGCCGCGCCCGAATCGGCTTCGGCCGACCCTTCGACCGAAGAGGACGTCCACGAGCAGAAGGCCGTGCGTCTCGCCAAGCGCGAACGCCTGATCGCGAGTCGGGCGGATGCCGCGGGCGGCGCCTTCCCGGTCGCCGTCCCGGTGACGCACACGATCCCTGCGCTGCGCGCGGAGTACGGCGAGCTCGAGGCGGGCGCCGAGACCGGCGTCATCGTCGGCGTGGCCGGACGCGTGGTGTTCAGCCGCAACACCGGCAAGCTCTGCTTCGCGACGCTGCAGGCGGGTGACGGCACCCGCATCCAGGCGATGATCTCGCTGGCGAACGTCGGTGAGGAGTCTCTCGCCGCGTGGAAGGAGCTCGTCGACCTGGGTGACCATGTCTTCGTGCACGGCGAGGTGATCTCCAGCCGTCGCGGGGAGCTGTCGATCATGGCCGATGGGTGGACGATCGCGTCGAAGGCGATCCTTCCGCTCCCGAACGCCTACTCCGAGCTGAGCGAGGAGGGCCGCGTCCGCAGCCGCTACCTCGATCTCATCGTCCGCGAGCAGGCGCGCACCACCGTGCGCGCCCGCGCTGCCGTGAACGCGAGCCTGCGAGCCACCTTCACCAGCCACGACTACCTCGAGGTCGAGACGCCGATGCTGCAGGTGCAGCACGGCGGCGCATCCGCTCGTCCGTTCATCACCCGCTCCAACGCCTTCGACACCGAGCTGTATCTGCGCATCGCGCCGGAGCTCTACCTGAAGCGTGCGGTCGTCGGCGGCATCGAGCGCGTGTTCGAGATCAACCGCAACTTCCGCAACGAGGGCGCCGACTCGACGCACAGCCCGGAGTTCGCGATGCTCGAGGCCTACCAGGCCTACGGGGACTACAACCAGATGGCCGCGCTCACGCAGGAGCTCGTGCAGCAGGCGGCGATCGCGGTGACCGGGTCGACGACCGTGACCTGGGCCGACGGCACCGAGTACGACCTCGGCGGCGAGTGGGACCGCATCTCGATGTACGAGTCGCTCTCCGCCGCGTCGGGTCGCACGATCACACCGCAGGACTCCGTCGACGACCTGATCGCCTTCGCCCAGACCAACGACGTCGACCTTCCGGCGCAGGCCACGCACGGCAAGCTCGTCGAGGAGCTGTGGGAGCACTTCGTGAAGGGCGACCTCGTGCGTCCGACCTTCGTGATGGACTTCCCGGTCGACACGTCCCCGCTCGTGCGCGAGCACCGGTCGACCGAAGGCGTCGTCGAGAAGTGGGATCTGTACATCCGCGGCTTCGAACTGGCGACCGGATACTCCGAGCTCGTCGACCCGGTGATCCAGCGCGAGCGCTTCGTGGAGCAGGCCAAGCTCGCCGCGCGCGGAGACGTCGAGGCGATGCCCGTCGACGAGGAGTTCCTGCGGGCGCTCGAGCACGGCATGCCGCCGTCGGGCGGCATGGGGATGGGCATCGACCGTCTGCTGATGGCGATCACCGGGCTCGGCATCCGCGAGACCATCCTCTTCCCCCTCGTCAAGTAGTCGTCGGTCCCGGTCATCGGGCCGGACCGCGTCGGAAGGCCCATTCCGGCAGGAGAGCGCCGCCGATCATCGTCTTGAGCAGCGCGGCGAGGCCGTACTGCGGGTCGATCTCGCGCACCATCTCGAGGTAGCGGCCCGCATGGCTCGAGCGGCCGAGAGCCCAGGACAGCCACGCCGCGGCCGTCAGCGGCGCCGTGCGGGACGCTCGCGGGGCTCGGGCTGCCGCGTGACGCACCACCGACAGGGCGACCCGGAGCCGGTCGATGTCGGGAGCGGGTCCGCGGCCCAGGAAGACCTGACCCAGGTCGTCGGGAACCATCGACCCCGTACCGGCGAAGGCGAGCTGGGCGCCGAGCGTGCGCATGCCGCCGGCCAGGTCGGTCGCCCACTGCGCGATGGCGACGTCGCGGAACAGCGGGCGGTCGAGGCACCACAGCAGCGCCGCCGTCGCGAACGGCGGCAGGTCGTCGGGCGTCCGCAGGACCGACTCGAAGAACGCCGGCACATCTTCCAGCATCACGAGGGCGGCGATCGCCAGCGGGTTCTCCCTTCCCGTGAGCGTGCCGCACTTGTCGCGGCACAGCATCTCCGTGAGCTCGAGGAGCGCCGACGCCACCCGCTCCTTCTCGGCGAGGTCGACGGCGGGGAGCTCGGTCCCGGCGAACTGATCTCCGGCCACATCTCCGGCCGTCTCGTCATCGGCCGCCCCGTCACCGGACGTCGGCACAGCCACGGCATCGATGTCGCTGAGAGCACCGACCACCGGGTCGTCGACGAGGTAGCTCGCCCAGCCGGCGGGGGTCACGCAGAGCGCGTCGACGACGCGAAGGCCGGCGTCGTCGGCGCAGCCGAGCAGCTCGTCGACCTCGACGGCGAACGGCAGCACGAGCCCGTCTCGCGTGGGGTTGGGTTCGCCATCGGTGTAGACGACGAGGGCGACGGCATCGGTTCCCTCCACCCGCAGGGCCAGCCCGACCGCGGCGTCGGCGTATTCCTCGAGCGAGACGTCGTCTCTCGGCAGGTCGAGGCGCATCGCGCCGTAGGCGCGGGACCCGCGGAACGGCAGGAGCACGATGCTCTGCCGGGGCGTGAACCCGGCGAGGGCGGGGACGATCCGGAGGAATCCGGCGGAGTCGGAGGCGCGAAGCAGTGTGGTCATTCCAGGAGTGTGATCGAAGGAAGCATCCGCCGGTGCAGAAATCCGCTCCTGTGGAGGGGGCGGCGTGAAAGCCACGAATGTGGACGAAGAGTCGCTCGCGTACGATGGAGACATGGAGAACTTCTGGCTCGCTGCGGCATGGTCGATTCTGCCGACCATCGGAGTGAGCATCGTCTTCGTCTTCGTGCTCCGCGGAATCCTCCGATTCGATCGCACCGAGCGCAAGGTGCACGCGCAGATCGAGGCCGAGGAGCGCGCGGCGCGCGGCCTCCCTCCTCGCGCCTGAGCGGCGTCCGGGCCATCGGCTACTGTGTAGCCAATGCGCGGCGGACTGCGCGAACCTCCGGTGATCGCCACCGGGGGAGCGAGGGGAGACGATGACGCCCGAGATCTGGGCCCTGCTGACGGCGCTCTTCCTCCTGCTGCTCGATCTCACCATCCGCGCCACCGCGATCATCATCATCCCGCGCAATCGCCGTCCGACGGCGGCGATGGCATGGCTCCTCGCCGTGTTCTTCATCCCGTTCATCGGCGTCTTCCTGTTCCTCCTGATCGGAAACCCGCGCCTTCCGCGTGCGCGACGACGCAAACAGGACCAGATCAACGAGTACATCGCGCAGACGAGCGAGCACCTGCACTTCGGCACCCTCCGTCCGCACGCGCCCGGATGGTTCGGGCCGACCGTGGAGATGAACCAGAAGCTCGGCGCGCTCCCGCTCTCCGGTGACAACGGCGCCCATCTCATCTCGGACTACCAGGAGTCGTTGGACGCGATGGCCTCGGCCATCCGCGAGGCGAAGGACTACGTCCACGTCGAGTTCTACATCCTGCAAGCCGACGAATCGACCGACAACTTCTTCCGCGCGATGGAAGAGGTCGCCGCGCGCGGCGTCGAAGTGCGGGTCCTGATGGATCACTGGGCGAACCGCTGGAAACCACGGTACAAGGCGACCCTCAAGAGACTGAACGCGATGGGCGCGGACTGGCAGCTGATGCTCCCGGTGCAGCCGCTCAAGGGCAAGATGCAGCGGCCCGATCTGCGCAACCACCGCAAGCTCCTCGTCGTCGACGGCAAGGTGGCCTTCCTCGGTTCGCAGAACGTCACCGACTCGACCTACAACCTTCCCAAGAACATCAAGCGGGGTCTGCACTGGGTCGACCTCATGGTGCGCCTCGACGGTCCGGTCGTGCTGAGCGTGAACGCGATCTTCCTCAGCGACTGGTACAGCGAGACCGACGAGGTGCTCGAAGAGATCGACATCGCGCACGCCGACATCGGCTCCGGCAATCTGGACTGCCAGGTGGTGCCGTCCGGGCCCGGCTTCAAGGTCGAGAACAACCTGCGCCTCTTCCTCGCTCTGCTCTATGCGGCCAAGCGCAGGGTCATCATCGTGAGCCCGTACTTCGTCCCCGACGAGGCCCTGCTGCTCGCGATCACCGCGGCGGTGGACCGCGGCGTGCACGTCGAGCTGTTCGTGTCGGAAGAGGGCGACCAGGCGATGGTGTACCACGCCCAGCGCAGCTACTACGAGGCGCTGCTCCGGGCCGAGGTGCGCATCTGGATGTACCGCAAGCCGTACATCCTGCACACCAAGAGCCTCACGATCGACGACGAGGTCGCGGTCATCGGATCCAGCAACATGGACATGCGCTCCTTCGGTCTCAACCTCGAGGTGTCGATGCTCGTGCGCGGCGAGGAGTTCGTCTCGGAGATGCGCGCCGTCGAGGACAAGTATCGGTCGCTGAGTCGCGAGCTCACCCTGGAGGAGTGGATGCAGCAACCGCTCCGCTCCACGGTCCTGGACAACCTCGCCCGTCTCACCTCGGCCCTCCAGTGAGCTCAGGGAGCACCGCCGGAACCTGTAGGTGAATCCGGAATATCAGACGGGTACCCTGTGAGCATGGCCTCACGCACGCGTCTCGCAGCCGTCCTCTCGTCGCTCGCGGCGATCGCGCTCCTCGCTGCCGGATGCACCTCGACGCCCGGCGCGGAGACGCCGACGAGCTCGCCCGCGCCGAGCGCGAGCGCCGGCGACGACACCGGCGACATCGAGGGCGTGCTCCTCGACGACGGCCGCATGTTCGCCGTCATCACGTGGGGCTCGTCCGGTTGCGTCCCGCAGGTCGACGAGGTCTCCGCAGAGGGCCAGACCGTCACCGTGACCGTCGTGGACCTCCCGGACGAGAACGGCGAGGAGAAGGTGTGCACGGCCGACTACTCGCCGCGCGCGAGCATCGGCGCCCTTCCGGAAGGCGTGGACCCGACGGCCGAGATCACCCTGAACGTCACCTACGGCGACATCGTCGATGATGTCGACCTCGACGGGAACCCCGACTTCGCGGGGAAGCCAGGCAGCTCGACGGAGTATCAGCCCTCCGCCGGCTGGTTCGACGACGGCAGCCTGGTGCTGCTCACCTGGGGCTCCTCCTCGTGCGCGCCGGTCGTGGAGTCCGTCGAGGGGGCGGGAAACGCGGGCACCGTCACCTTCGTCACGGATGCCGAGCAGGTGTGCACGATGGACATGGCGCCGCGCGCGACCATCATCGCCTTCCCCGATGACGATGTCGATGACGACGACTTCACGCTCACCCTCACCGGGGACGGCCTCGACGGCACCGTGAAGGTGCACAGCAGCTGACCACCGGCACCCGGGGCTCCGCGGCTCAGAGCATCGACACCGGGTGACCGGCGGGGAGGGCGAGCAGCAGCGCGCCCGGGTCCGCCCGGCATGTGACGCGCACGGCGTCGCCGAACGCGTCGCCATCGAGCTCGATCGGTGTCGGTCCGGGCGCTGCGGCCTCGGCGGCGACCCCACGGAAGTAGTGCACGGAAGCATCCCTGCCGCGGCGTTCGAGCACGCGTCGACCGGCGCGGAAACGCCGCAGGACCGAGTTGTCCCACCAGATCTTCCGCCACACGCCGAGCCAGCCGAGCACGCCCGTCGGCTGGATGACGGCGACGTCGAGCGTCGCATCGGTGATGGACGCGTCGGGGATGAGCGCGATCCCTGCGGGGAGCGTGCCGCAGTTCGCGAAGAGGATGCTGTGCACCTTCGTCGAATGCAGGCGCCCATCGTCGATCTGATAGACGGCGCGGAACGGCCGCGCGCGCGGAAGCGATCGCGCCGCACCGTCGACGTAGGCGATCCAGCCCACCGACTTCTTGAGGTCGGACCGCGTGTTCGCGATCATGTCGGCGTCGAGGCCGATGCCCGCCAGCACCACGAACGCATGCTCCGACTGCTCGCCGTCCGCGCGGATCAGTCGCGCCCAGCCGATGTCGATCGGATGCCGGAAGTCGCCGAGGGCTGCGCGGATCATCTCCTCCGGATCGCCGAGAGGGAGGCCGAGATTGCGTGCGAGCAGGTTGCCCGTGCCGCTCGGCAGGATCGCCAACGGCACCCCGGAGTTCGCGATCGCCTCCGAGACCGCGCGGACCGTGCCGTCTCCGCCGGCCACGAGGACGACATCCACACCGCGGGCGAGCGCCTGCACGGTCGCCGCCTGACCGGCGTCCTCGATCGTCGTGGGATAGAACGCCGGATGCTCCCATCCGGCGTCGCGCGACAGATCGCGCACCGCGGCGCGAAGCCGCTTCGCGTCGACCTTGATCGGGTTGTACACGAGCGCCGCCTGGCGGCGGGCGGGATCGCTCGTGGTCATGGCGCTACTCTAAGCCCGGCATCCGCTCGCCCCTCGTCCACCTCCTAGACTTGGTGGATGATCGACCTCGCACTGCTCCGCGAAAATCCGGAGATCGTCCGCCGTTCACAGGCTGCCCGTGGAAACGACCAGGGCACCGTCGACGCCGCACTCGAGGCCGACCGATCGCGCCGCGCCGCGCTGACGGCGTTCGAAGAGCTGCGGGCCGAGCAGAACGCGTTCGGCAAGCAGGTCGCGAAAGCGCCGAAAGAGGAGAAGGCGGCGCTCGTCGCCCAGGCCAAGGACCTCGCCGAGCGCGTCAAGCAGGCCCAACTCGTGGCCAACGCGGCCGCCGAAGCGGCAGCCGCCGCTCTCGCCCGCATCGAGAACGTCGTGATCGACGGCGTGCCGGCCGGTGGGGAAGCCGACTTCGTCGAGCTGCGCCGCGTCGGCGACGTGCCCGCCTTCGACTTCGAGCCCCGCGACCACCTGGAACTCGGCGAGCTGCTCGGCGCGATCGACATGGAGCGCGGCGCGAAGGTGTCGGGGGCGCGGTTCTACTTCCTCCGCGGCATCGGGGCCCGTCTCGAGATCGCCCTCATGAACCTCGCTCTCGACAAGGCGCTGCAGCACGACTTCGTGCCGATGATCACTCCGACGCTCGTGCGCCCGGAGATCATGCAGGGCACCGGATTCCTCGGCGAGCACGCCGACGAGGTCTACCACCTCGACAAGGACGACGACCTGTATCTCGTCGGCACCAGCGAGGTCGCGCTCGCCGGATACCACAAGGACGAGATCGTCGACCTGACCGACGGCGCCCTCCGCTACGCCGGCTGGTCGACCTGCTACCGTCGCGAAGCCGGTTCGCACGGCAAGGACACCCGCGGCATCATCCGCGTGCACCAGTTCAACAAACTGGAGATGTTCGTCTACACGGACCCCGAGGACGCCGAGGCCGAGCACCTGCGCCTGGTCGCGCTGCAGGAGGAGATGCTGACCTCGCTCGGCCTCTCCTACCGCGTGATCGACGTCGCGGCCGGCGACCTGGGGTCCAGCGCAGCACGCAAGTACGACATCGAGGCCTGGGTGCCGACCCAGGGCGCTTTCCGCGAGCTCACCTCCACGTCGAACTGCACCACGTTCCAGGCCCGCCGGCTCGACGTGCGTCACCGTCCGGCCAGCGAGGAGGGCGCCGCGAAGACGCAGCACGTGGCGACGCTGAACGGCACGCTCGCCACCACGCGCTGGATCGTCGCGCTGCTCGAGACGCACCAGCAGGCCGACGGCTCGGTGCGCGTGCCCGAGGTGCTGCGGCCGTACCTCGGCGGACTCGACGTGATCCGTCCCCTGGGATGGGTCGACGACGCCGAGGCGGCACGATGACCGGACCCTGGCTCGTCGGGCTCGACGTCGACGGCACGATCCTGCTGCAGGACGAGACCATGAGTCCCGGGGTGCCCGAGGCGATCACCCGTGTCCGCGAGGCCGGCCACGAGGTCACGATCGCCACCGGTCGCAGCTGGATGGCGACCCGGCGATACGTCGAGGAGCTCGGCCTGACCGCGGAGTACGTCGTCTGCTCGAACGGCGCCGTGACGATGCGTCGTGTCGACGGCGAGTGGGAGCGCTGGAACGTCGAGACGTTCGACCCTCGGCCCGTGCTCGCGCTGCTGCAGGAACGTCTGCCGGAGGCGCGCTATATGGTGGAGCTCGCGTCGGCGCAGCGTCTCTACACGGCGGTGCTCGACGACTGGACCCTCGACGGCGGCCGTCAGGTCGACTTCGACGAGCTCGGCGCCGAGCCGGTGTCGCGCATCGTCGTCGTCTCGCCGGGGCACGATGAGGAGGACTTCCACCGGCTGGTGGCGGATGCCGGACTCAACGAGGTGTCCTATGCCATCGGCTGGACGGCGTGGCTCGACATCGCACCCCAGGGTGTCGACAAGGGCACCGCGCTGGAGCAGGTGCGCACCGAACTCGGTGTCGACGGCGACCGGGTCTTCGTGGCCGGAGACGGCCGCAACGACGTCGGCATGTTCGGCTGGGCGCGCTCTCTCGGGGGCCGCGCGGTGGCGATGGGCCAGGCTCCGGACGAGGTGAAGGATGCCGCGGGCGAGATCACGGACGACGTGGCCGACGGCGGCCTGGCGACGGCTCTCGACACGCTTCCAGCACCCGCCCAGGTCGACGCGTCAGAATAGAACTCGGCTAGACTCACGCGTTGTCGGCAGATTTCGTCTGCCGGGAGGGTTGTCCGAGCGGCCGATGGAGCTGGTCTTGAAAACCAGTGGGCAGAGATGTCTCGTGGGTTCGAATCCCACACCCTCCGCATACTGAACCCGAAAGGCCACGAGTGAGCGAGAACTCCCGACGCCGGCGCACCATCGCGCGGCACGGTCAGCAACGCACCCCCGGGGCCCTCGGACAGCTGATGAAATTCCTCGCGATCGGCCTCGCCGTCGTGCTCGTCAGCGGTTTCGGCGTCGGCGCCTACATCCTCTACGACTTCTCCAGCACGGTCTCCGCGAACGCGGTCGATCTGGAGGGCCAGGAGCAGCTCCCGCCCGACATCGGGGAGTACAAGGGCGGCTTCAACCTCGTCCTCACCGGCGTCGACACCTGCGAGGAGAAGTACAAGGAGCTCTTCGGCGACCGCTGCACCGGCCGCGATGCCGGCGGCACGCTGAACGACGTGAACCTGCTCGTCCACGTCTCGCAGGAGCCGCGTCGCATCACCGTCGTCAGCTTCCCCCGCGACCTCATGATCCCGATCCCGGAGTGCACCGACGAACAGGGCAACGTCCACTCGGGCATGAGCAAGCAGCCGCTGAACGTCGCCTATACCGACGCGGGTCTGAACTGCGTCGCGAAGACGATCGGTCAGCTCTCGGGTCAGGAGATCCAGTTCGCGGCCTCCGTCACGTTCGGCGGTGTGATCGAGATCACGAACGCGATCGGCGGCGTCGAGGTGTGCCTCGCGAACCCGATCAAGGACCGGTACACGGGCCTCGACATGGAAGCCGGTCAGCACTACCTGCAGGGACTTCAGGCGCTGCAGTTCCTGCGCACGCGCCACGGCGTCGGCGACGGCAGCGACCTCGGCCGCATCGGCAACCAGCAGCAGTACATGTCCAGCCTGGCGCGCGCCCTCATCAGCGGCGAGATCCTCGGCAACGTGCCGGTCATGCTGAAGCTCGCGAACATCGGCCTCAACAACCTCGAGACCAGCACGTCGCTCGCCGATCCGATGAAGATCGTGCAGATCGCTCTCGCCGTGAAGTCGGTGCCGTTCGAAGACATCGTCTTCCTGCAGTATCCGACGGTCGGCGACAGCTCTGATCCCAACAAGGTGGTGCCGAACCAGCAGGCGGCGAGCACCATGTGGGATGCGATCGAGTCGAACGCGCAGCTGCAGATCACGCATCAGAACACCAGCAACGACGGCGTGGTCGTCCAGGAGCCCACGGCGCCGGTCGACGGTGCGACCCCGGATCCGAACGCGACGCCCTCGGACGTCGTCGCTCTTCCCGACTCGATCAAGGGCAACTCCGCCGCGCAGCAGACCTGCTCGAACGGCAACGTCCGCTAGACGCCCGTCGCCGCACCCTGCAGATCGCTTGCGCGATCTTGCAAGAACTTGCGTACACTGACCCCATGTCGAAGCGACTCGCCGAGGTGGCACGCAAGGTCGGAGTGAGCGAGGCCACGGTCAGCCGTGTGCTCAACGACAAGCCCGGCGTCTCGGACGCGACCCGTCAGGCGGTGCTCACGGCTCTGGACGTGCTCGGCTACGAGCGTCCGACGAAGCTGCGCGGAGAGCGTGCGCGCCTGGTCGGTCTCGTGCTGCCCGAGCTGCAGAATCCGATCTTCCCCGCCTTCGCGGAGATCGTCGGCGGCGCCCTGACGCAGAACGGGTACACGCCCCTGCTGTGCACGCAGAACGCGGGCGGGGTGACCGAGTCGGACTACATCGATCTGCTCCTCGCGCAGCAGGTCTCCGGCGTCATCTTCCTCGGGGGGAACTACACGCAGGCGGATGCCGCGCATCAGCATTACGAGCGCCTCCGCCAGGTGAACCTGCCGACGGTCCTCGTCAACGCCCGGGTGCCCGAGCTGCAGTTCGCGACGGTGTCGACAGACGATTCCGCTGCGGCAGAGCAGGCCGTGCTGCACGTGCATCAGCTGGGGCACCGGCGGATCGGCCTGCTGCTCGGGCCCGCCGATCACGTGCCGTCGCAGCGCAAGCTCGAGTCCGCGCGGCGGCTGCTCGAGCGCCTCGGTGCTCCGCTCTCGGACGACCTCGTGATCCGCGGGATGTACTCGCTCGAGTCCGGGCAGGCGGGGGCCGCGCGGCTCTTCGAGGCGGGCGCCACGGCGGTCGTCTGCGCCAGTGACCCGATGGCTCTCGGCGCCGTGCGCGCCGCGCGGCGCGCGGGGCTCTCGGTGCCGGGCGACGTGAGCGTGGTCGGCTTCGACGACTCCGCGCTGATGAGCTGCACCGAGCCGCCGCTGACGACCGTGCGCCAGCCGATCGAGTCGATGGGAAGGGCGGTGATCGCGCTCCTGCTCGCCCAGATCGCCGGCACGGCTCAGCCGATCGACGAGCTCCTCTTCGAGCCCGAGCTGGTCCTGCGGGCGTCCACGGGCCCGCTGGCCTGACCGTTCGGCGTCGCGGCATCCGCCCGCGCTCCCTTCGCGCGCTCTGCAAGAATCGCAAAATTACGACAATCTGTTTACTTTTTGCGTCAAACACAAAGTAAAGCTACATTCAGGACATCGCCACCGACGACGAGGAGTTCCGTGGACACCGATGTTCTGCGCAGCACCGCAGCCGCGCCTGCCCGCACTCTGACCATGCCCGCGGATGAGGGCTGGTGGCGCACGGCCGTGATCTACCAGATCTACGTGCGCAGCTTCGCGGACGGCAACGGCGACGGCATCGGCGACCTCGCGGGCGTGCGGGCACGTCTCGGCTACCTGAAGGACCTCGGCGTCGACGCCCTCTGGTTCACCCCCTGGTACCTGAGCCCGCTCGCCGACGGCGGCTACGACGTGCAGGACTACCGCGACATCGACCCGCGGTTCGGCACGCTCGAGGAAGCGGAGGAGCTCATCGCCGAGGCCCTGGCGCTCGGCATCCGCACGATCGTCGACATCGTCCCCAACCACATCTCGGACCAGCACGAGTGGTTCCGGCGCGCCCTCGCGGCAGGCCCCGGCAGTCCCGAGCGCGAGCGCTTCTGGTTCCACCCCGGCCGCGGCGAGAACGGCGACGGCATCCCGACCAACTGGGTCTCCAGTTTCCAGGGCGAGACCTGGACGCGCACGCGCAACCCCGACGGCACCCCCGGGGAGTGGTACCTGCACCTGTTCACGCCCGAGCAGCCGGATCTCAACTGGAACCACCCCGACGTGCGGCGCGAGCACGAGGACGTGCTGCGATTCTGGTTCGACCGGGGCGTGGCCGGCGTGCGCATCGACTCCGCGGCGCTGCCGGCGAAGGATCCGGCGCTCCCGGACCTGCCTCCCGGCAGCGCCCCGGCCACCGATCACCCGCACATCGACCGCGACGAGCTGCACGACATCTACCGCGACTGGCGCGCCGTCGCCGACGAGTACGACGGCGAGCGCGTGCTCGTGGGCGAGGTGTGGCTCGAGGATGCGGAGCGCTTCGCCCGCTACCTGCGGCCCGGCGAGATGCACACGGCGTTCAACTTCGGCTTCATGGCTCAGCCCTGGAGCGCGCAGGCGATGCGCGACTCGATCACCCGCACGCTCGCCGAGCACGCTCCGGTGGGGGCGCCCGCGACCTGGGTGCTCTCGAACCACGACGTCACCCGACCGGTGACGCGCTACGGTCGTGCGGATTCCTCGTTCGCCTTCGATCGCAAGCGCTTCGGCACCCCGACCGATGCTGCCCGCGGACGGCAGCGGGCACGGGCCGCGGCGCTGCTCGTCGCGGCCCTGCCCGGCAGCCTGTACATCTATCAGGGCGACGAACTGGGCCTGCCCGAGGTGGAGCTGCCGCTCGACGCGATCGAAGACCCCATGCATTTCCGCTCCGGCGGGGTCGACCCCGGGCGGGACGGATGCCGCGTACCGCTGCCCTGGTCGGGCTCCTCCAGCCCCTACGGCTTCGGCGGCACGCCATGGCTTCCGCAGCCGACAGACTGGGCGCTGCTCGCCGTCGACGCGCAGGAGCAGGATCCGGCATCCACCCTGAACCTCTACCGCGACGCGATCGCTCTGCGCCGAGAACTCGACGACCTCGCCGACGGCGGCTTCTCGTGGCTGCAGCTCGGCGCCGACGTGCTCGCCTTCCTCCGCGGAGACGGGGTGCTGAGCATCACGAACCTCGGCCCGACGGCGGTGCCGCTGCCCGCGCACCACGAGGTGCTGCTCGCCAGCACGGCGCTCCACGGCGCGCTGCCGCCGGACTCCACGGCCTGGCTCGCTCTGCACGCCCTGCCCGAGCGCTCCCGCGGAGCGAAGCCCTGAAGAGACCCTGCACGACCCGATCAGCAATCACATGGAAGGAAAGACGATGAAGTCACCGAAGAGGACCCTGGTCGCCGGCGTCGCCGCGCTGGCCACGGTCACCGCCCTCGCCGGCTGCTCCGCCGGAGGAGACGAGGGGAGCGCCAGCGGCAAGACAGAGCTGCGCGTCGCGACGTTCCCGCCCGGCGCCGATGCCGCGGCCTATGACGCGTTCGCGGCCCAGGAGAAGCAGTTCGAGAAGGAGCATCCCGACATCGACATCATCGGGGTCGAGTACGAGTGGGAGGGTCCGACCTTCGCGGTGCAGCTCGCCGGCGGCAGCCTGCCCGACGTCTTCACCGTGCCGTTCACCGACTCCAAGACGCTGCTCGAGAACGGGCAGCTCATGGACGTCACCGACGCGATCGACGAACTCGGGTACACCGACAAGTTCAACCCGATCATCCTCGACGGCGTCACCGGAGACGACGGCAAGCTCTACGGCTTCCCGCGTCAGGCGTACGCCGCGGCCCTCCACTACAACCGTGATCTGTTCGAGCAGGCGGGCCTCGACCCCGACAACCCGCCGCAGACGTGGGACGAGATCCGCGAGGCCGCGAAGGCGATCACGGATGCCACGGGCAAGGCCGGCTACGCGCAGATGGCCATCAACAACACCGGCGGCTGGCAGCTCACCTCTCAGACCGTCGCCCGCGGCGGCCGCACGCAGACCGACAACGGCGATGGCACGGCTGAGTCGACCATCGACAACGAGGCGACGAAGGCGGCTCTGCAGTTCCTGCACGATGTGAAGTGGGAGGACGGCTCCTTCGGATCGAAGGTCGACCTCGACTGGGGAGCGATCAACCAGGAGTTCGCCGCCGGAAACATCGGCATGTACACCTCGGGCTCCGACATCTACACGGCGCTGGTGCGCGACTTCGGCATGGACTCGGCGATCTACGGCATGACCGTCGTGCCGCTCGAGGGCGACGACCCGGGCACGCTCGGCGGCGGCGACATCGCCGTGATGAGCCCGACCATCGACGAGAAGACCAAGGCGGCCGGCGTCGAGTGGATCGACTGGTACTACATGCAGAAGCTCATGGACAAGGATGCCGCGGTGCTCGACGCGAAGACGCTCGACGAGTCGGGCCAGGCTGTCGGCACGCCGCTCCTGCCCGTGCTCAGCCGTGAGCTCTACGACGAGTCGCAGGAGTGGATCGCCGACTACGTCAACGTGCCGGTCGATCAGATGAAACCCTTCAGCGATCGCATCTGGGACCAGACGCCGGTCGGAGAGCCGAAGGTGAAGACCCAGGAGGTCTACGCGCTGCTCGACTCCGTGGTGCAGACCGTGCTCACCGACCAGAACGCCGACATCGACGCTCTCCTCGCTCAGGTGCAGACCGACGCGCAGGCGAAGCTCGACGAGTAGTCGATGACGATGACGCTCTCCGAGCATCGGGCGGCGGTGGAGGACTCTCCGCCGCCCGCTGCTCGCCGACCCCGCCGCCGCTCGCCGCTCACCTGGTACCGCGGCGGCGGGCTGGCGAACCTCGTGTTCGTCCTGCCGATGCTGTTCGTGTTCGTGTTCTTCTCCTGGTCGCCGATCGTGCAGTCCGTCATCATGAGCCTGCAGAAGACGAACCTGATCGTCGCGGAATGGGTCGGCTTCGACAACTACCTCGCGGTGATCGGAGACCCCGAACTCGGCAGGGCCGTGATCAACACCCTCTGGTTCGCGGTGCTCGCCCTGCTCTTCGGGTTCCCGCTGCCGCTGCTGATGGCGGTGCTGATGAGCGAGGTCCGCCGGGGGAAGGGGCTGTACTCGGCTCTCGCGTACCTCCCGGTCGTCATCCCGCCGGTCGTCGCCGTGCTGCTGTGGAAGTTCTTCTACAGCGCCGACCCGTCCGGTGTGTTCAACACCGTCCTCGGCTGGGTGGGGATCCCGCCGCAGCCGTGGATCCAGGATGCCGTGCAGGCCATGCCGTCGCTCGTGCTCGAGGCGACCTGGGCCGGCGCCGGCGGCTCGATCATCATCTACCTCGCCGCGCTCCTCGGCGTCCCGCCCGAGCTGTACGACGCCGCCGAGGTCGACGGCGCCGGCATCTGGAAGAAGATCTGGCACGTCACGCTGCCGCAGCTGCGCGGCATCCTCTTCATCATGCTGATCCTGCAGGTCATCGCGACCGCGCAGGTCTTCCTCGAGCCGTTCCTGTTCACCGGCGGCGGCCCGGCCGGCGCCACGAAGACCGTGCTGCTGTACATCTACGACAAGGCGTTCCGCAACAGCCTGGGCGGCGACTACGGCGAGGCGACGGCCGTCTCGGTGCTGCTGGCGATCGTGCTGGCCGTCCTGTCCTGGCTCTACTTCAAACTGACCGACCGATGGAGCACGACATGAGCCTCACGACCCGTCTCTCGACGCGGGCGGCGGAGCGCGCCGCCGAACGCGCCGCCGACCAGGTGGGCGATCGCACGGTCATCTCCGATTCGGAGCGGAGGCGGCCCGGCATCCGCATCGGGATGTCGATCACGCACCTCTTCCTCACGGTCGGTCTCATCGTCGCGGGGCTCGGGCCGATCCTCTGGCTCGCGAAGTCGGCGGTGACGCCGACCCAGGACACGCTGCAGCAGCCGTTCGCGCTCTGGCCGAACGGCATCGACTGGGCGAACCTGTCGACCGCGTGGAACGACATCCACATCGACCAGTACTTCCTGAACACGGTCATCATCGCCCTCGGCGCCTGGTTCGTGCAGCTGTTCATCGCGACGACCGCGGGCTATGCGCTGTCGGTGCTGCAGCCGCGGTACGCGCCGCTGCTGAACGCACTCGTGCTGGCCACGCTCTTCATCCCCGGCATCGTGCTGCTGGTGCCCCTGTACCTCACGATCGTTCATTCGCCTCTGCTGGGCGACGTCAGCCTGCTCAACAACTACCTCGCGGTGTGGCTGCCGATGGGGGCGAACGCGTTCAACATCCTGCTGGTGAAGAGGTTCTTCGACTCGCTGCCGCGCGAGGTGTTCGAGGCGGCCCGCACGGACGGCGCCGGACCCTTCCGCCTGTTCTGGTCGATCGTGCTGCCGATGTCGAAGCCGATCCTCGGCGTGGTCTCGGTGTTCGCCATCATCGCGGCGTGGAAGGACTACCTCTGGCCGATGCTGGTGCTGCCCGATCCTGCCGTGCAGCCGCTGTCGGTGCGTCTTCCCGCGGTGCAGTCGCAGACGGAGCTCGACGTGTTCCTGGCCGCCCTCGCGATCGCGACCCTCATCCCGATCGGCATGTTCCTGCTGTTCCAGTCCGTGTTCCTGCGCTCCGCCGGGCTGGGGGGAGCCGTGAAGGGCTAGCGCGTCGTCCGCTCCGGCGCGGAGGGTGGAGTCAGCGCGTCGATCAGCGCGGCCATGATGCCGGGCATGTCGACGGAGGGATCGATCATCCACTGGAGCTGGAGGCCGTCGGACGCGGCCTGGATCACTCTCGCGAGCGTCTCCGGATCGAGGGCGGGGCGGCGGTCCTCGGTGGGGAAGGTCTCGGAAATCGTCGTGCGGAGGCGTTCACTGCGCTCGAGGAAGTACTCGTGCGCAGGGTGGGCGGGGTCGGCGGCGTCGACCGACAGGCGGGAGAACAGGGCGACCAGCCCCGGCACCTCCGTGTTGTGGCGGATGACCTGCAGGAACCCGTCCCGGGCGCCGTCGGCGTCGAGGAAGGCCGGGTCGAGCCCGTCGTGCTCGTCGCGCTTGCGCAGCACCGCGGTGAACAGCTCTTCCTTCGATCCGAAGTAGTGCAGGAGGGCGGCGGGGGTGACGCCGACGACCTCGGCGATCTCCTTCAGCGAGGCGTTCTGGTAGCCCTTGCGTCCGATCACGTCGAGCGCGCTCTCGAGGATCTCCTCGCGTCGTGCCACGCCCTTCGCGTACGAACCTCGAATAGCCATGCCTCGAGACTAATCCTGAATGCCGTTTGGAATCTAATACTGAAGCGCATATAGTTTTCGCAAGGACACCGCCGTCGCTGCGAAAGGAACACCATGACCGAGATCTCGGCCTCCGACCTGACCCTCGAGGAGAAGGCATCGCTGACCAGCGGCGCGGACTTCTGGACCACGAAAGCCGTCGACCGGGTCGGCATCCGCTCGATCATGATGACCGACGGCCCGCACGGTCTCCGCAAGCAGGCGGGCGGCACCGACCACCTCGGGCTCGCCAGCAGTGTGCCGGCAACCTGTTTCCCGCCTGCGGTCGGCATCGGATCGTCGTGGGATCCCGAGCTCATCGAGCGCGTCGGCGCGGCGATCGGCGTCGAGGCTGCGATCGAAGACGTCGCCGTCGTGCTCGGACCCGGCATCAACATCAAGCGCTCGCCGCTGTGCGGCCGCAACTTCGAGTACCTCTCCGAAGACCCGATCGTCTCGGGCGTGCTCGGCGCCGCCTCCGTTCGCGGGGTGCAGTCCCAGGGCGTCGGCACGTCGCTGAAGCACTTCGCCGCGAACAACCAAGAGTTCGACCGGATGCGCGCGAGCTCCGACGTCGACCCGCGCCCGCTGCGCGAGATCTACCTGCGCGGCTTCGAGCGGGTCGTGAAGGATGCCGCGCCCTGGACGGTCATGTGCTCGTACAACAAGCTCAACGGCGTCTGGACCTCGGAGGACCCATGGCTGCTCACGAGCGTGCTGCGCGACGACTGGGGCTTCGACGGCCTCGTCGTCTCCGACTGGGGTGCCGTCAACGACCGCGTCGCCGGTGTCGCCGCGGGCCTCGACCTCGAGATGCCGGCATCCGGCGGTCGCACTGACAAGCAGCTGGTGGACGCCGTGCGCGCCGGCACGCTCGACGAGACCGTGCTCGACACCGCCGCCGCCCGCGCGATCGACCTCGTCCGCAAGGCGGGCGAGCGCCCGGCCGTCTCGGGTCCGCTCGATGTCGAGGCGCACCACGCCCTCGCGCGCGAAGCGGCGGGACGGTCGATCGTGCTGCTGAAGAACGACGGTGCGCTGCTGCCGCTCGCACCCGCGCAGAAGGTCGCGGTCATCGGCGCTTTCGCGACGGAACCGCGCTTCCAGGGCGCGGGCTCGTCGCTCATCAACCCGACGCGCGTGGACGCGGCGCTCGACGCACTGCGGGAGGTCGGCGGCGACGCCGTCTCGTACGCTGCGGGCTTCGCCGTCGACGGCGGCGCGGTGGCGGCATCCGGTCGCTCCGCCGACGACCTGCGGGACGAAGCGGTTGCGGTCGCCGCCGGCGCCGACGTCGCCGTCGTGTTCCTCGGCCTGCCGGCCGCGGAGGAGTCCGAGGGCTTCGACCGTGAGCACATCGATCTGCCCGCGGCGCAGCTCGCGCTGCTCGACGCCGTGCTCGAGGCGAACCCGCGCACCGTGGTCGTCCTGTCGAACGGCGGCGTCGTGGCGCTGCCGTTCGCCGATCGCGTGCCGGCGATCGTGGAGAGCTGGCTGCTCGGTCAGGCCGGCGGCAGCGCCGTCGCCGATGTGCTCTACGGTGCCGTGAACCCCTCGGGCAAGCTCACTGAGACGGTTCCGGTGCGGCTGGAGGACAATCCCTCCTTCGGCAACTTCCCCGGCGAGTTCGGCCACGTCCGCTACGGCGAGGGACTGCTCGTCGGCTACCGCTGGTACGACGCCAAGGGACTCGAGGTGACATTCCCGTTCGGACACGGACTGTCGTACACGACGTTCGCCTACGGATCGGCCACCGCCGCGGTCGCAGCCGACGGCGGCATCACCGTGCGCGTCGACGTCACGAACACGGGGGACCGCGACGGCCGCGAGGTCGTACAGGTGTACGTCGCCCCCGCTCGGTCGATCGTGCAGCGCGCACCCCGCGAGCTCAAGGCCTTCGCCTCGGTCGCGCTCGCCGCGGGCGAGACCCGCGCCGTCGAGCTCGTCGTGCGCCGCGAAGACCTCGCCTACTGGGACGTGCGCGTCGACCGCTGGGTCGTGGAAGGCGGCGAGTACAGCGTAGATGTGGCAGCGTCGAGCCGCGACATCCGCTCCTCGGCATCCGTCGAGATCGAGGGTGACGAGTTGCACGTGCCGCTCACCCTGAACTCGTCGATCGGCGATGTCGTGGCGCATCCGATCGCGGGCCCGATCGTCATGGGCGCCCTCGGCGGCTTCCTCGGCGAACTGTCCGGCGCCGACTCCTCAGCGGCGTCGATGATGCCGAACGACGAGGCGATGGAGAAGATGATGGCGTCGTTCCCGATCGGTCGTCTCATCGGCTTCCCGGGGGTCGACGTGTCGCACGAGCAGGTCGAGCAGCTGCTCGCCGCGGCGAACGCCGGCGGTGCCGTCGCGAACTGAGCAGCCGCTCTTCGACGCCCGGCGCGGGATTCAGCGTCGGGCGTCGAAGCGCACCGGCGCATGGGTCGCGGCGACGAGCGCCCGCATCTCCTCGAGCGTCTCCGGCGCCGCGCCCAGGGCGCGGGCCTGCACGAGCACGTTGCCGAGCGCCGTCGCCTCGACCGGTCCCGCCTGCACCGTCGTAGCAGCGCGGTCGGCCGTGGCCTGGCAGAGAAGCGCGTTCAGGGATCCCCCGCCGACGATGTGGATCACGTCGATCGGGCGTCCGGACAGCGCCGAGGCGGTGGCGATCGCCGCAGCGAAGGCGGCGGCGATCGATTCGACGATGGAGCGGGCGAACGCGGCCCGCTCCGCGGGCGGCTCGGAACCGGTCGCGCGCAGCAGTGCCGCGATGCGGCCGGGCATGTCACCCGGGGTGCTCAACGACGGATCGTTCGCATCGAAGAGCGGGACGTCGGCGGTGACGGCGGATGCCGCGGCGAGCAGCTCGGGAAGATCGACGGGAGCGCCGTCGGCGGCCTCCCATTCCCGCACGGTCTCGCTGAGCAGCCAGAGTCCCGTGACGTTGTGCAGGAAGCGGTAGCGGCCGTCCACGCCTCGCTCGTGCGTGAAGTTCGCGTCGCGCGCGGCATGCGTCAGCACCGGGTCCGACAGCTCCAGCCCGACCAGGCCCCACGTGCCGCAGGAGATATACGCGGCTGACGGCGACGTCATCGGCACGGCGACGACCGCCGAGGCGGTGTCGTGCGACCCCACTGCGATCACGGGCAGCGTCGCACCGATGCGCGCGGCGAGCTCCGGACGGAGCTCGCCGATCACCGTTCCGGGGTCGACGAGGTCGGGGAGCAGGTGGACCGGGATGCCGAGGCGCTCGGCGAGATCCGTGTCCCACTCGCTGCTCTCGACGCCGAGCAGGCCGGTCGTCGACGCGTTCGTGCGCTCGGCGACGCGCGCCCCGGTGAGGAGGAAGGCCAGCAGATCCGGGATCAGCAGCGCGGTGTCGGCGCCGGCGAGCCGCGTGTCGACGCGGTACTGGTAGAGCGTGTTGAACGGCAGGAACTGCAGGCCGCTGCGGCCGTAGAGCTCGGCGAACGGCACGAGCGCGTGCACCTCCTCGACGCCGCGAGCCGTGCGGTCGTCGCGGTAGTGGAAGGGCTCGGCGAGCAGCTCGCCGTCGCGGAGCAGACCGTAGTCCACGGCCCACGAGTCGATGCCGATGCTCTCGATCGCGGGCTCGCGACTGACCGCCTGAGCCAGCCCCGCCACGATGTGCTCGTAGAGTGCGCCGAAGTCCCAGTGCAGCCCGTCCCCGCGCTCGACCGGACCGTTCGGGAACCGCGAGACGAGTTCGAGTTCGAGCACGCCGTCGCCGACGCGGCCGATCATCACCCGCCCGCTGGTCGCCCCGAGGTCGACGGCCGCGACAGCGCGCAGGGTCATCGCAGGAAGGCCGCGGCGACGCCGGAGTCGATCGGGATGTGCAGGCCGGTCGTGCGGCTCAGCTCGGGTCCGGTCAGCACGTACACGGCATCCGCGACGTTCTCGGGCACGACCTCGCGCTTCAGGATCGTGCGGTTCGCGTAGTACTGGCCGAGGTCCTCCTCCGCCACGCCGTAGGTCGCGGCGCGGTTGGCGCCCCAGCCCGAGGCGAAGATGCCCGAGCCGCGCACGACGCCGTCGGGGTTGATGCCGTTGACGCGGATGCCGTACTCGCCGAGCTCCACCGCGAGCAGCCGCACCTGGTGGGCCTGGTCGGCCTTGGTCGCCGAGTAGGCGATGTTGTTCGGGCCGGCGAAGACGGAGTTCTTCGACGAGATGTAGATGATGTCGCCGCCGAGCTTCTGGTCGATGAGCGCTCGGGCCGCGGCCTTGGAGACGAGGAACGAGCCCTTCGCCATCACGTCGTGCTGCAGGTCCCAGTCCTTCTCGGTGGTCTCGAGCAGCGGCTTCGACAGCGAGAGCCCCGCGTTGTTCACGACGAGGTCGACGCCGCCGAAGGCCAGCACCGTCGCATCGAGCGCGGCCTGGATCGCGTCGGCATCCGCGACGTTCGCCGCGACGCCGATCGCGACGTCGGAGTTCCCGAGTTCTGCGGCGGCGGCCTGCGCCTTCGAGGCATCGAGGTCGGCGACGACGACGCAGGCGCCTTCGGCGGCGAGCCGGGTCGCGATCGCCTTGCCGATGCCGGATGCCGCGCCCGTCACGAAGGCGATGCGGCCCTGGTGGGTCTTGGGCTTCGGCATGCGCTGCAGCTTCGCCTCTTCGAGCGCCCAGTACTCGATGCGGAACTTCTCGGCATCGGAGATGGGGGAGTACGTCGACAGCGCCTCTGCGCCCCGCATCACGTTGATCGCGTTGACGTAGAACTCGCCGGCGACGCGCGCGGTCTGCTTGTTCGCGCCGTACGAGAACATGCCCACGCCGGGGATCAGGACGATGAGCGGGTCGGCGCCGCGGATCGCGGGCGACTCGGGCGTCGCGTGCGCGTCGTAGTATGCCTGGTAGTCGGAGCGGTACTCCTCGTGCAGCTCGTGCAGGCGCGCGATCTGCTCGGAGGCCGATGCCGTGGCCGGCAGGTCGAGGATGAGCGGCTTGACCTTGGTGCGCAGGAAATGGTCGGGGCAGCTGGTGCCGAGCGCGGCCAGCTCGGGCGCCTTCTCGGATGCCAGGAAGTCGAGCACCACGTCGGCGTCGGTGAAGTGCCCGACCTGCGGGCGGTCGTGCGAGGCGATGCCGCGGATGGTCGGGGCGAGAGCCGCCGCGCGCTCCCGGCGCTCGGTCTCGGGCAGCGCCTCGAAGCCGGAGCGGATGCCGCCGAAGGGGTCGGCCTTGCCGTGCTCGGCGATGTACGCGGATGCCGTCTCGATGATCCACAGCGAGTTCGCCTCTGCCTCATCGGAGGTGTCGCCCCATGCGGTGATCCCATGGCCGCCGAGGATGCAGCCGATCGCCTGGGGGTTCTGCCTCTTGATCTCGGCGATGTCGAGTCCGAGCTGGAAGCCGGGGCGGCGCCACGGCACCCAGACCACCTTGTCTCCGAAGATAGTCGAAGTGAGGGCCTCGCCGTCGGCCGCGGTCGCGATCGCGATGCCCGAATCCGGGTGCAGGTGATCGACGTGCGCGGCGTCGACGAGTCCGTGCATGGCGGTGTCGATCGACGGGGCGGCCCCGCCCTTGCCGTGCAGGCAGTAGTCGAACGCGGCGACCATCTCGTCTTCGCGGTCGAGGCCCGGGTAGACGTCGACCAGGGCGCGCATGCGGTCCAGTCGCAGCACGGCGAGACCGGATTCCTTCAGCGTTCCCAGGTCGCCGCCGGAGCCCTTGACCCAGAGCAGCTCGACCGGCTGACCGGTGACCGGATCGGTGTCGCTTCCCTTGGCCGAGGTGTTGCCGCCGGCGTAGTTCGTGTTCTTCGGGTCGGAGCCCAGGCGGTTCGAGCGCTCGATGAGCGCGGCGGCAGTCGGGTTCGTCATCTGTCTTTTCCTCGGTTCGAAAGGGTCGGTGGCGGAGGCGCTCAGGCGCCCCAGCCGGCCTGCACGCCGCCGACGCGATCGGCGGCGATCTTCTGCTGGTATCCGGATGCCGCGTAGGCGGCCATCGGGTCGCCGGCGAGGCCGCGCGACTCGCGCCACTCGGCGAGGGCGGGGCGCACGTCGGTGTAGAACGCGTCCATGAACACGGCGTTGGCGGCGAGCACGTCGCCCGCTCGCTGCGCCGCGGTCAGGGCGTCGCGGTCGACGAGCAGCGCGCGCGCCGTCATCTCCTGCACGTTCAGCACCGAGCGGATCTGGCCGGGGATCTTGTCTTCGACGTTGTGGCACTGGTCGAGCATGAATGCCACGTCCGGGTTGTTCAGGCCGCCGCCGCGGATGACCTCGAAGAGGATGCGGAACAGCTGGAACGGGTCGGCCGCGCCGACGATGAGGTCGTCGTCGGCGTAGAAGCGGGAGTTGAAGTCGAACGAGCCGAGCTTGCCGAGGCGCAGCAGCTGCATCACGATGAACTCGATGTTCGTGCCGGGCGCGTGGTGGCCCGTGTCGAGGCACACCATCGCCTTGTCGCCGAGCGCGCTCACCTGCGCGTAGGAGGTGCCCCAGTCCGGAACGTCGGTGTGGTAGAAAGCGGGCTCGAAGAACTTGTACTCGAGCACGAGGCGCTGATCGTCGCCGAGGCGGTCGTAGATCTTCTGCAGCGACTCCTGCAGGCGATCCTGGCGTCCGCGGAGGTCGGCCTGACCGGGGTAGTTCGAGCCCTCGGCGAGCCAGATCTTGAGGTCGCGGCTGCCGGTGGCATCCATGACGTCGATGCAGGCGAGGTGGTGGTCGATGGCCTTCTGCCGGATCGCCGCGTCTTCGTGCGTCAGGGCGCCGAACTTGTAGTCGTCATCCTGGAAGGTGTTGGAGTTGATCGTGCCGAGCGTGACGCCGAGGTCTTCGGCGTGCTTGCGCAGATCGTCGAACGAGTCGACCAGGTCCCACGGGATGTGCAGCGCGACGGCGGGGGCGAGCGCCGTGTACCTGTTCACCTGCGCGGCGTCGGCGATCTTCTCCCACGGATCGCGCGGTGTGCCGGGCGTGCCGAACACCTTGAACCGGGTGCCGGAGTTGCCGAACGCCCAGCTGGGGAGCTCGATGCCCTGCTGCTCGAGAGCTGCGAGGTCTTCAGGGGAGAGGATGCTCATGCGACGCTGCTTTCGTTCCTGTTTTGAATCGTTTCAAATCATTGTAGGAGTCGCCGGGTCCTTCTGCAACACCCGTGCCATCCCGATCCGGCCGATGCCGTACACTCGCGGACAGTGCACGACAGGAAGGGGCACCCGGTGGCAGTGAGCGTGCGCGATGTGGCCGCCGCCGCCGGCGTATCCGTCGGCACGGTGTCCAACGTCCTGAACCGCCCGGACAAGGTCGCCGGAGACACCGTCGACCGCGTGCGCGACGCCATCGAACGGCTCGGTTTCGTGCGCAACGACGCCGCACGGCAACTGCGAGCGGGGCGCAGCCGCAGCATCGGGCTCATCGTCCTCGATGCCGGCAACCCGTTCTTCGCAGACGTCGCCCGGGGTGCGGAGGCCCGCGCCGACGAGGACCGCCTCTCGGTGCTGCTCGGGAACAGCGACGAGGATGCCGCACGCGAGAGCAGCTATCTCGATCTCTTCCGGGAGCAGCGGGTGAACGGGGTGCTCATCACGCCGGCATCCGATGACGTCACCGGACTCCAGCGCCTCGCGGATGCCGGTACGCCGGTCGTCCTCGTGGACCACGAGGTGCCGGGCAGCGGCTTCTGCTCCGTGTCGGTCGACGATGTCGAAGGCGGATACCTCGCGACGAAGCACCTGCTGGACATCGGCCGCCGTCGCATCGCCTTCCTCGCCGGCCCCTCATCCATCGCGCAGGTCGCGAACCGTCTCGAGGGCGCGCGCCGCGCCGTCGACGAGGTGCCCGGCTCCGGGCTCGAAGTGATCGAGGCGGATGCCCTGAGCGTGCTGAACGGGCGCGAAGCAGGAGACGCGATCCTGGGCAGGGCCGCCGCCGAGCGCCCCGACGCCGTCTTCGCCGCAAACGACCTTCTCGCGGTCGGCCTGCTGCAGGCGCTCACGATGCTCGGAAGCGTCCGCGTCCCCGAGGACATCGCGCTGATCGGCTACGACGACATCGACTTCGCCTCGGCGACCGTCGTGCCGCTGACGTCGATCCGCCAGCCCGCACGACTCATCGGGCACACGGCCGTCGACCTGCTCCTGCGGTCGATCGACGATCCCGACGGCGACTACGAGCGGAACGTGCGGTTCCGCCCGGAGCTCGTCGTACGCGCCTCGACCGGCGGCTGAACGCGATCAGGCGCCGAGCATGACCGCCAGCAGAGCGCCCGCTCCGCCGACGATGAAGAGGAGCGTGCCCAGCTGCATCGTGCGGGTCTTGTTGCGGTCGGCGACCGGCACGCTGACCTCCAGGATCGGGCATCCGGACCAGCCGATCAGCCCGATGCTCAGCCCGACGGTCAGCGCGCTGAGCCACCACAGCGCCTGAAGCCCCTCCGGGAGGGTCGTCGGTCGCCATCCGGAGGAGAGGAGAAGACCCATCGTGACGGCGACCGATCCCACGGCGACCGCGAACCATGCGGTTCCCGTCGTCATGATGCGCTGCACGTTGATCTCAGGTGCCATCAGGTCAGATTCGGTGGTGCTCATATGCGTATCTGTCTTCGATCCCGGGGTGTGACGTGGATGGATCACGCGCTCGCGGGGAATCCGCTCGCGGTGGACCAGCAATCAGGATAGACCCGTCTGAGGCCGATGGGACCCGTCACACGGCGCCGAGCGCGGAACTCCACGATCCTTCGAGACGGTGACTCCCGCTTCCGACCTCGACACGCTCGCCGCCCGGCAGCTGCACGGTCGCCGTGGTGCCGGTCGGCACGGTGACGTCGACCCGCAGCGTCTCGCCATCCCGCCGCCACGCGATCTCGGCGCGACCGTACGGCGTCTCGTGCGCGGCACGGGCGTGAGTGAAGCCGCCGCCCGGCTTCGGCGCGAAACGGATCGAGCGGTAGCCCGGCGCGGCAGGCGCGAGGCCCGCCACCGTGCGGTGCAGCCAGTCGGCCACCGCACCGAGGGCGTAGTGGTTGAAGGAGGTCATCGTGCCCGGGTTCACGGTGCCGTCCGGACGCAGGCTGTCCCAGCGCTCCCAGATCGTCGTGCCGCCCTGCAGGACCGCGTAGAGCCAGGACGGCGCCTCCGTCTCCAGCAGCAGGTCGTAGGCGGCATCCACGTGACCGGTGACGGTGAGGGCGTCCGACACCAAGGGTGTGCCGACGAAGCCCGTGGCGATGCGGTGGCCCGCTTCCTCCACCAGCGCAGCCAGGCGAGAACCGGCTGTCGCGAGCACCTCGTCCGATAGCAGGTCGAACGCGATGGCGAGCGAGTACGCGGTCTGCGCGTCGCTGGTCATCCGCCCGTCCGGCAGCACGTACGCCGCCGTGAACGCCGCGCGCACCTCCGCCGCGAGCCGCGCGTAGGAGGCGCGTTCCTCCTCGTGCCCGAGCACCTCGGCCATCCGCGCGACCCGGTCGGCCGAACGGGCGAAGTACGCGGTGGCGACGAGGTAGCGATCGGTCGTCGCATCGGCCGGATCCTGCGGCGGGGCGGCGGGATCGAGCCAGTCGCCCAGCTGGAAGCCCTCGTCCCAGAGCCGGTCCTCGCCGGCGAGTCGGGTGAGCAGGTCGACCCACTTCTTCGCGCTCGGGTACTGGTTGCGGAGGATCCGGGTGTCGCCGAAGCGCTCGTACAGCGTCCACGGCGTGAACGTCGCGACATCGCCCCACGCCGCTCCCGGGCGGATCGGCGTCCACTGCTTGTCGGCCGGGATCACCGGCACGTACCAGGGCACCGTGCCGTCGGGCAGCTGCTCGATGGCGACGTCCTTCAGCCAGCTGGAGAGCATCCCCGACACGTCGTACAGGAACGACGCGGTCGGCGCGAACACCTGCAGGTCCCCTGTCCAGCCGACGCGCTCGTCGCGCTGCGGGCAGTCCGTCGGGATGTCGAGGAAGTTGCCGCGCATGCTCCAGACCACGTTCTCGTGCAGCCGGTCGACCAGGGCGTTCGACGACTCGAACCAGCCGGTGCGCTCCATGTCGGTGTGATAGACGCGGGCGGCGATGTCGCCGGCGGCGACAGCCGCGTCCAGCGCGTTCGCTTCTCCTGGCCACTCGATCTCGGCGTAGCGGAAGCCGTGGAACGTGAATCGCGGCTCCCACTCCTCGACGCCGACACCCGAGAGGATGTACTCGTCGGTCGAGGTCGCGTCGCGCAGGGGGCGCGTGTAGATCTCGCCCTCCTGCAGCACCTCCGCGGTGCGGAACCGAACGATGTCGCCGGCGCGACCCGAGACCCGGAACCGCGGCCGTCCGACCAGGTTCTGTCCGAAGTCGAGCACCCGCTTGCCGCTCGGCGTCGTGAGCAGTTCGACCGGGGCCACCTCCTGCGTGCAGCGGACCGGCGGCCCTTCTGGTGCGGTGAGAGTCGCCGGGTCGCGGTGCGCGGCGACCACCCGGGACCAGCCGCTCGCGTCGAACCCCGGACGCGACCATCCGTCGAGCTCCGCGGCCACGCGGGCATCGTAGGTCTCGCCGTCGTAGTTCCCCGCGTGCAGGATCGGGCTGGGTGCCGCACGCCAGTCGCCGTCGGTCGCGATCGTCTCGGTCATGCCGTCGGCGTAGCGGAGCTCGAGCTGCGCGAGCAGGGAGAGGTCGGTGCCGAAGACGTTGCGGAAGCCTCCGCGCCAGCCCATGCGTCCGCGGTACCAGCCGTCGCCGAGCCAGGCGCCGATCGCGTTGGCTCCCGCGGCGATCTCCTCGGTCACGTCGTACGTGTAGTACCGCAGCTTCTCCCGATACGGCGTCCAGCCGGGCGACATGGCGTCGTCGCCGATGCGTCGTCCGTTGATCTCGACCTCGTAGACGCCGTGCGCCGTCACGTAGAGGCGGGCGGAGACGAGATCCTTGCGCGCGGCGAAATCGCGCCGCAGCAGCGGGGGCCGACGGTCGTCGCGGTGCGGATTCTGCGGCCAGTTCGCCCCCACGGCCATCGCCGTCCAGTCCGCGGCGTCGAGCAGGCCGGTCTCGACCGCGGTGGGCGCACTCCACTCGGAGACGGAGCCGTCGTCGCCCGTGACGCGAATGCGCACGACCGCGCGTTCACGGGACGAGAGCGGATGCGACGGCCACGGCCGCAGCACCGAGTCGGAGTCGTCGATGCTCGTGGTGACGGACTCGCCGGCGCGTGTCACCTCGAGCTCGTACGACGCCTGCGTCCATCCCGCCGGCGCCTGCGTCTTCCAGGAGATGCGGGGCGAGGGCTCTCCGATTCCGAGGGCGTGGCGGTGGTGCTCGAACGTGGGCGCAGCGACGACGATGCTCATGAGTCTCCAGATTCAGGGGTGGGTCGATCATCCCGCGAGAATTGACACGTTTCAACACGGGGCGGGAAGATGAGGGGAACGAAAGGATCCCCATGCGCGTGGTCGTCACCGGCAGTTCGGGAAAACTCGGACGAGCCACCGTGGAGCGGCTGAGAGCCGACGGCCACGAGGTCGTGGGGTTCGACATCGTCGGAGCGCCGGGGCCGGGCTTCGTCCGCGTCGACCTGCAGGACTACGGACAGGTGCTCGATGCACTGCTCGGAGTGACGGCCCGACATGACGGGCTCGACGCCGTCGTGCATCTCGCCGCCCTGCCTGTGAACGGGCTGGTTCCGGATGCCGCGACCTTCACGAACAACATGAACGCGACGTTCCACGTGCTGCACGGTGCCCTGCGCGCCGGCATCCGCACGATCGTGCAGGCATCGAGCATCACCGCGATGGGCTTCCCGGACTTCGCGAACCTGACCGCGCTTCCCGTCGACGAGAGCTACACCGAGGCGAACAACACCTACGCCCTCGGCAAGGTCGCCGAAGAGGCGATGGCCGCGCAGCTCGTGCACTGGGCCGACGGGACGAGCATCACGGCGCTGCGCTTCACCAACGTCGTCGCGGAGGGGGAGTACGCGACGTTCGAGCGTGCCGGCGTCGCCGACTACCGCCGCGATCTGCTCGGCACGTACGTCGACGCGCGCGACGCCGCCACGGCCGTCGCGCTCGCCCTCGAGTACGCCGCCCCGGGCTTCGAGGTGTACAACGTGGCGGCATCCGACTCGGGCGTCTCGACGCCGACGGCCGAGTACGCCGCGCGGAACTACCCCGGGGTACCGCTGCGCGAGGGCCTCGGCGAGTTCGAGACGCTGATGTCGATCGACAAGGCGCGCGATCGGCTCGGTTTCGAGCCCGTGCATCTCTGGCGCCAGGAGTACTCGGGAGCGTAGCCGCGGGGTCATCACGCCGCGGTGGTCGTCGTGCGGATCCGGTAGAGGCCCGTCGTCGCCGTGAGGAACAGGTCCTGACCGTCGTCGCCGCCGAAGGTGCAGTTCGACACCGTCTCCGCGACGGGGATGTGCGCGAGCAGTGCGCCGTCCGGCGCGTAGACGTAGACGCCGTCACCGGCCGAGGTCCAGACCCGGCCCTCGCGGTCGATCGCGAACCCGTCGGAGGCGCCGACCGGCGGCTTCGCGAATTCCTCGCCGTCGCCGACGACGGTCGACCCGTCGACGTCGAACACGCGGATCTGCTGCGCCTCCGGGCGGTCGGCGTAGAAGCCCGTGTCGGAGACGTAGAGCCGTGAGCCGTCCGGCGAGAACCCGATGCCGTTCGGGTGCACCATGGTCGTGACGGCCGGGAGGGCTTCGCCGGTGACCGGGTCCCAGCGGAACACGTAGCACGCGTCGTAGTCAGAGGTGCCCGGGTGTCCTTCGCGTCCGCTCGGGTGGATGCCGTACGGCGGATCGGTGAACCAGATCGCTCCGTCGGATGCCACGGCGAGATCGTTCGGGGAGTTGAAGCGGCCGCCCCTCCAGCGCTCGACCACGATCTCGGGCCCGTCCGCGCTCTCGCGCTCGATCGCGCGACGACCGTGGCTGCACTGGATCACGCGGCCCTCCCGATCGAGGGCTCGTCCGTTCGTGTACTCGGCGGGCTGGCGGAAGGTCGTCACCTGATCAGTGGTGGCATCCCATTCGAGGATGCGGTCGTTCGGGATGTCGCTCCATCGCACGCGCCGGGTGCCGGGAACCCATACCGGCCCCTCGCTCCATTCGGTGCCGTCGGCGAGGCGCTCGAGTTCCGCTCCGGGGGCGAGCAGAGGGGATGCGGCGTCCGTTGACATGCAGATTCTCCTATGAATAAACTTGCGCTGAAACGGTTCAGGTTCGACCGTAGCATTCGCGGTGAGGGGTTCCGACGATGACTTCCCGGCAGCGGCCGACGACTCTGGTGCTCGGCACCTCGGGGCTCGGCTCCGGCGACGAGGGAGCCGCGATCGACACCGCCCTGGCGCTCCTGCGCAGCGAGCACGTCATCGACACCTCCAACATCTACTCCGGGGGAGCGTCCGAGCGCGTCCTCGGACGGGCGCTGTCGACGCTGGCTCCCGAGGAACGCGCGCCGGCGGCGAGCAGGATCCTCACGAAGGTCGACCGGGATCCGGAGACCGGTCGCTTCGATGCCGACCGCGTGCGGCAATCGGTGGAGGAGAGTCTAGGACGCCTCGGTGTCGATCAGGTGACGCTGCTGCACCTGCACGACCCCTACGTGCTCACGGTCCGCGAGGCGCTGGCCCCCCGCGGTGCCGTCTCCGCCCTGGTGCGGCTGCGCGAGGAGGGTGTCGCCGCAGAGATCGGCATCGCGGCGGGGCCCGTACCGCTGCTGCAGCGCTACGTCGACAGCGGCCTCTTCGATGCGGTGCTCTGCCATAACCGCTACACGCTCGTCGATCGCAGCGCCGCGTCGCTCTTCCGCGACGCGCACGATCGCGGCATGCGCGTGTTCAACGCGGCGCCCTTCGGGGGTGATCTGCTCGCCGGCGGTCCCCGCGACGGTGCGCGTTACCACTACAGACCGGCATCCGCAGAGCTGCGCGACTGGACCCGGCGGGCCGAGGCGGTCTGCGCGAGACACGACGTGCCGCTGCCGGCCGTCGCTCTGAACCTGTCGCTGCGGGCCGACACCATCGACGGCACGGTGGTCGGCGTCTCGTCGCCCGCACGCCTGCACGCCCTGGAGCGGCTCGCCGCGACCGTGGTCCCCGCTGCGGTGTGGGCAGAGCTCGACGCGCTCGGACCCGCACCATCCCCGATCGACGACAGCGCATACGGAGAAGACGAATGACCGGTCGCTACTGGGAGAGCACCCTGCCGGGGGTCGGTCGGCGCTCGCCGCGGGCGGATGCCGTCACCGACGCGCCGGTGCAGAGCCTCAACGGCACGTGGCGCTTCCGGCTCTCGCCGACCGCCGCCGGAACGGGCGGTGACTTCATCGCTGCGACGTTCGACGACTCCGGCTGGGATGAGATGCGCGTCCCGTCGCATTGGGTGCTCGAGGAGTTCACGCCGCTCGCCGGGGGAGCCGCGCGCCGCATGCTCGGCACGGAGGAAGGTCCGCTGTACACGAACACCGCCTACCCGATCCCGCTCGATCCGCCGTACGTGTCGACCGAGAACCCGACGGGCGACTACCGGCTCGTGTTCGAGGTGCCCGCCGGTTTCGGCGCGGCGGTCCTGCGCTTCCAGGGTGTCGACTCGTGCGCGAAGGTCTGGCTGAACGGCGAGGAGCTCGGCTGGTCGATGGGCAGCCGACTGCCGTTCGAGTTCGAGGCGCCCGTGCGTGCCGGCAGGAACGTGCTGGCGGTGCGGGTGCAGCGCTGGTCGGCCGGCACGTATCTCGAAGACCAGGACATGTGGTGGCTGCCCGGCATCTTCCGCGATGTCGAGCTGCTCGCCAGGCCCGAGGGTGCCATCGACGACCACTTCGTGCACGCCGACTACGACCACGTGTCGGGCACGGGAACTCTGCGCGTCGACGCGTCGATCGACGCTGTCGTCGAGATCCCCGAGCTCGGCGTCTCGATGCCGGCCGGTGAGACGGTGATGATCCCGGTGGAGCCGTGGAGCGCCGACACCCCGCGCCTGTATCGCGGCACGCTGCGGGCGGCGGGGGAGACCGTCGAGCTCGCGATCGGCTTCCGTCGGGTCGAGGTCGTCGACGGGGTGTTCGTCGTCAACGGATCACCGCTGACCTTCCGCGGCGTCAATCGGCACGAGCACCACCCCGACACCGGGCGCACGCTCGATCGCGAGACGATGATCCAGGACATCGTCATGATGAAGCGCGCGAACATCGACTCGGTGCGTACGAGCCACTATCCGCCGCACCCCGAGTTCCTGCGTCTGTGCGACGAGTACGGACTGTGGGTCGTACTCGAGGTCGACCTCGAGACCCACGGCTTCATCTACGAGGGGTGGGAGCACAACCCGCCCGCGCTGCCGGAATGGCGCGAGTCGATCATGGATCGCCTCCGTCGCACGGTCGAGCGCGACAAGAACCATCCGAGCATCGTCGTCTGGTCGCTGGCGAACGAGAGCATGTCGGGCGACGGCTTCACCGCGATGCGGCGCTGGCTCGACGAGCGCGACCCATCCCGCGTCGTGCTGTACGAGCGCGACCCCAGCTACCGCGACTCGGACTTCTACTCCCTGATGTACCCGTCGCTGGAGCTGCTGGAGAGCATCGGGCGGCACGAGGAACCGCGCGGCGGTCGGCTGAGCATGCACGGCATGGTGTTCGGCGGGCCCGATGATCCGCTTCCCGCCGGTGTGACGGAGGCGGAGGAGACGCGCCGTCGCGGACTGCCGTTCCTGCTGGTCGAGTACGCCCATGCGATGGGCAACGGCCCGGGCGGACTGCAGGACTACTGGCGGGTGTTCCGCTCGTACGACCGTCTCTGCGGCGGGTTCGTCTGGGAGTGGATCGACCACGGCATCAACGACGTGGATGCCGAGGGGCGACCGTTCATCCTGCAGAGCGAGGACATCGACTACGAACCCCGCGGCGGGCGCTTCTCGCTCGACGGACTGCTCTTCAGCGACCGCACGCCCAAGCCGTCGCTCGCGCAGCTCGCCAAAGCGCACGAGGTGATCGACATCGAGGTCGACCCCGAACACGTGCGCATCGCGAACGAGCGGCACACGGCCGACACCTCGGATCTGCGGTTCCGCTGGTCGGTCGAGGCCGACGGGGAGCAGGTCGCGAGCGGCGTGCTCGAGGTGCCGACGATCGGCCGTGGAGAGCGCGTCGAGATCGCGGTCCCGGATGCCGCGGCATCCGCTCTGCACGCGACGGACGCGGTGCTGACGGTCGAGGCGACGCTCGCTGCCGAGACGTTGTGGGCGCCGGAGGGGCATGTCGTCGCCTGGGCGCAGCGGGTCGGTGCTGCTCCCGTGCAGCGCGCCTCGCGCGCGGCCACAGGCGCGGTGTCGCAGAGCGGCGATGACGTCATCCGGGTGGGGGCGGCCGCGTTCGACGCGGACACGGGCCGTCTTCTCCGGCTCGGCGACCTGCCGGTCGACGGACCCTGGATCGATCTGCACCGCGCGCCGACGGAGAACGACCGCGGACAGGGCGACACCAACAACATCGCCGCGATCTGGCGCGCGACCGGCCTGCACCGACTGCGGCACCGGATCGACGACGTCGCCCACGACGGCGAACATCTGGTCGTGCGCGGGCGCACCGCACCGCGCACCCACCCGCACGGCGTGACCTGGACGATGACGTGGCAGCCGGACGGCGACGGAGTGCACCTGGAAACCGCCGTCGACTTCGTGGGTCCGTGGGCCGACACGCCCTTCAAGCACCGTGACATCTGGGTGCCCCGCCTGGGACTTCGCTTCGGCCTGCCCGCCGCTGCCGATCGCGTGACCTGGTTCGGCCGCGGGCCGGGCGAGACGTACGTCGACGCGGTCGAGGGCGCCCGTGTCGGACGCTTCGAGAGCACGATCGACGCGCTGCAGACGCCGTATCCGATCCCCGAGGAGAACGGCAACCACACACAGACGCGGTGGCTCGACCTCTCGGGCGAGGGGATGCCGACCCTCCATGTCGACGGTGAGCCGTTCGACTTCACCGCCCGGCGGTGGACGTCGGAGCAGCTCGAGGAAGCGCGTCGTCCGAGCGACCTCCTCGCCGGAGACCGGGTGTGGCTGAACCTCGATCACCGGCAGCAGGGCATCGGCTCGGCATCCGTCGGCCCCGCTCTGCCCGAGCAGTACCGCGTGCCGCGCGAGCACACGACCTGGAGTGTACGACTGTCGGTCCGCTGAGACCCCGCTTTCGCGTCGAGACCCCCACCTAAAGTCGCTCGCAGGTGGGGGTCTCGGCGATAACTCGGGGTCTCGGCGGGGCGGCAGGGACTCAGACGTCGAGGGCGGCGACGTCGAGGAAGAGCGAGTCGACGCCGACCTGGCCTCCCTTGAGCAGCAGCTCGAGCGCGTTCACGTCGGGGTCTGCGGCGTGCGGACGCAGCAGCACGACGTTCCCCCACGGGTTCGCCGCGATCGACAGCGCGTCGATGCCGAGCAGGCGCGTGATGCGGCTCGAGGTGTCGCCGCCGCAGACGATGACACGGCGCGCCGCGCGCGCTCGCGCAGCCGCGAGCACGAGCGCGCCTGCGGCCTCGGCGATCGCTTCGAGCACGGAACGGTCTCCGACCGATGACGTGTCGGCGTCGGCCGAGGTGAAGACGACGCTGCGCCCGGATGTCAGCGCGTCGACGGCCGCCTCCGCTGCTGAGGTGACCTCGTCGGAGGCGAGAGGCAGCGGGCGCACCAGCCAGCCCGCGGCGGCAGCGGCTTCGGCCTGGCGACGGGTCTGCGGCGAGCGACTGCCCGAGACGACCAGGACGGGTCCGGCCGCGGGAGTGGCGGTGGGAACAGCGGATGCCGTGCCCGGCGAGGCTGCGGCGAGACCATGCGACAGCCCGCCGGAGCCGATCGCGAACACGGGGGAGGGCAGGTCGTGGAGCGCCGAGCCGACCGTGAGGAGGTCGTCGTCGGTCACCGCATCGAGCACGACTGCGGCCTCGTCGGCATCCCCGAGCCGCTCGGTGAGGGAGCCGTAGGCGGTGAGCGGCACCGAGCCGATCGGGAGGGCGGTCTGCCGGCCGATGTGGATCGCGAGGTCCGCTTCCGTCATCGGCGTCGACGGATGCGTCGACATGGTCGGCTGGCGGTCGAGGCGGTGCACAATGCCGTTCTCCGACGCGAAGTGGGTGCCGAACAGCGTGTATCGCTCGAAGTCCGGCTGGGCGAACAGCATCGGCACCGGACGCGCCGCGACGACGTCCCTGGCGATCTCGATCACCCGCCCGAGGCTGCCGATCGCCGGCGACGAGTCGGCGGTGGAGCACGCCTTGTACTGCACGATCGGCGCCCCGGTCGCGACCAGGGCCTGCAGTGCAGGGATCACCTCGGCATCCATCTGCTGCGGCGACAGCGACCGGGCGATGCCGGCGATGCCGACCACGTCGACGGTCTCAACCGCAGCGCGCAGCGCGTCGGCCGTGGGCAGGGTCGTGAACAGCCGGCCCGACCAGCCGCGGCGGGCGAACTGCAGCAGCGCGTCGACGCTCCCGGTGAAGTCGTCGCCGTAGAAGGCCGCGCGGATCTCAGACATGGCGCATCTCAGACATGGCGCATCTCAGGCACGGACAGGGCCGAACACCTCGGTCGCCCGCCGCAGCGCGTCCGACCGCTCGACGGCCTCGTGGACAGACTCACCGCGGGCGGCCGACGCCCAGGCTTCGCGCATGCTGCTCACTCCCGCTGCGGCACCGTCGGGATGACCGTGGATGCCGCCACCAGCGAGCACGAGCAGATCCGTCGTGCCGACCGCCCGGTAGGTCGCATGCGCCAGACCGCCCCACTGCCCGCTGGAGAGCACGGGAACGGTCGGATTGATGCCGAGGAGCGGTTCGCGGACCGCGGCGATGGAGTCGAGCACCTCGTCGTCCGTCTCGTAGAACTTGTTGCTGATGCCGTTGGTGTGCAGATGATCGGCGCCCGAGAGACGGGCCAGCTTCTGCCACGCGCGAAAGCCTATCCCGACCTGCTCCGACCGCCCGATCGCGCCGAACATCGTGCGATGCCCGTGGATCGGCACCGCAGTGTGCTTGCTGAGGAACTCGAGCCCGGCGAGTCCGACGAGGTTCACGCACGCCATCACGCCGGTGCCGCCCGCGGCGACGACGAGGTCGTGGTTCGCCTCGAGCCGGTCGATGTCGTCGGTGATGTTGAAGGCGTACATCGGCATCCGTCCGGTGCGATCGGCGTATCGGCGCAGCACCGGCATGACCGCCTCGACGCGCGCGGACAGCGGCGAGGACGGACCGTTGCCCTGCAGCTCGTCGTCCTTGATGAAGTCGATGCCCGCCTCGGCGAGCTCCCCGACGACCTCGGCGAGCTCGGACGGAGCGAGACCGATGCTGGGCTTGATGATCGTGCCGATCATCGCGCCGTCCGACGCACCCATCAGGCGCCGGGTACCGGCCACGCCGAAGCGCGGGCCCGGGTAGCGCTCGGCGAACGCCGAAGGCAGGTCGAGGTCGATCAGTCGGACGGCCGAGAGCTCTTTGATCTCGAAGAGGTTTCCGGCGACGGCGGCCATCAGGTTCGGAAGCGACGGCCCGAAGTTGTCGAGCGGGAAGCGCAGCCGCAGCACCGCCCTGCGTCGTTCCGCGGGATCGCCGACCGCACCGGGCAGGCGGGAGGCGCCCGTGAGCGGCACCTCCTGAAGGGACTCCACCTGTGCGGCGAAGCGCGCCCGCACGTCGTCGGACTCGCGCTGCACCCGCACGAAGGTGCCGGTGGACTGCTCGCCCGCCAGCACCTCGGCCGCGTGCTGCAACGGGAGGGAGGTCTCGATGACGTAGGTCGCGATGACGTGCTGTGCGCTCATCCCGATCACCAGACCAGCGGGAGCCACACGGACATCTCGCCCGCTCCGCGATTGCCCCACGTGTAATACGGAACGAGACGAGCGGATGCCGTGGTCACCTCGGCCTCGCCCAGGAGATCGTAGAGCGCGTCCTCGCCGGTCGTCGGCAGCACCGCGATCTCGGTCTCGAGGGCGATGACGCGGTGGCCGTCGACCTCGGACTCGACCGGCGTCAGCGCCGTGCCGCGTCGCAGCGCGGCCTGCTCGAGCACGACGTCGTCAGCAAGATCGGCGCTCTCCAGCGCGTACACGACCGGCCCGCGTCGCACGGCGACCTGGTTGGCGGTCTCCTCGGCGAGGCGGTGTCCGCGCAGCATCCGCACGGGCATCGGCAGGGTCAGCACGACGACGTCTCCCTCGGCCCACTCGCGGTCGATGCGTGTGTACGTGCCGGGCGCCGAGACCTCGACGGCCTCGCCGCCGACCGTCGCGGTCGCGCCCTCGCTCCAACCGGGGATGCGCAGGTGCAGCGGGATGCCGCCGCCGGACGCTGCCGTGACCGTGAAGGTGAGCGTCTCGCTCCAGGGGTAGTCGCTGTCCTCGCGCAGAGCGAGGGACCTGCCGTCCTCCGTCGACACGTTCAGCTCACTGCCGCCGTACTGGTGCACGTAGAGGCCGTCGTCTCCGAGAGCGGCGGCGCGCTCATGGAAGCGGGCGAGTGTGCGCGCGATGTTCGGCGGGCAGCAGAAGCAGGCGAGGTAGCCCTCGCGCAGCCGCTCATCCGACGGAGGAGGCGGCGGAGTCGGGTGGATCGCCGTGTCGCCCGGGCGCCGCAGCGGGTACGGGAGATCGCGCACCTGGCGCAGAGCGTTCGTGTAGAAGTACTCGGAACCGGCCAGGCTGATGCTGGCCAGCAGGGTGTTGTACGCGACCTGCTCGATGACGTCGGCGTACTTGGCGTCTCCGGTGAGGGAGAGCATGCGCTCGCTCCAGAAGATCATGCCGATGTTGGCGCACGATTCGTTGTGCGCGGTGGTGTGCGGCAGCTGGTACGCGCGGCCGTAGGCCTGGTGCACACGGCTGATGTCGCGCTGCCACGGCGACGCGTCGGGGGAGGCGCCGTCGTACAGGGCGCCGCATCCGCCGGTGATGTAGAGCTTGGTGTCGACCACGTCCTGCCACAGCCGCTCGAGCACGCCTTCGAGCTCGGCGTCGCCGGTCTCGAGCACGAGATCGGCGAGACCGGCGTACAGGTAGTTGGCGCGGACGGCGTGACCTGCGACGACCGTCTGCTCGCGGACGGGCAGGCGGTCCTGGTTGTCGTCACCGCCCTCGAAGTCGTCGCGCACGCGCACGAACGCCTCGGCGAGGCGCAGGTAGCGCTCCTCGCGCGTGGCCCGGTACAGCTCGATGACGGCCATGTAGTGCGACGGGCAGATGGCGCTGCGGGCGAGCTCGAGCGGCTTGTTCGTGGCGAGATCCTCGAGGAAGCCGGCCGCCTTGCGGGCGACGTCGAGCAGCGTCTCGGATCCGGTGACCTCGTGGTGCCGCACGCCCGCGGTGATCAGGTGGCCGAGGTTGTAGGTCTCGAAGTGGAAGCGGTCGGCGAGGGCGGCGACGTCGACGTCGTTGCGGTCGGCGATGAGCGTCGGGGTGTGCAGGTAGCCGTCGGGGCGCTGCACGGAGGCGATCAGGGCGGCGATGTCTTCGATCCGCTGGGCGAGTTCCTCGTCGGGGTCGGTCTCGAGACTGGCGATCGCGGCCTCGAGCCACTTGTAGAAGTCGCCGTCCATGAAGGAGGGTCCGAGGTGCTCGCCCTCCGCGAGACCCGCGGCGATGCGGAAGTTCGCGAGCCCGGGGCTCACCGACGGATCGCTGAGCGACGACCAGATCTGCGGGACCGTGACGTCGCGGGTGCGATCGTGGATGCCGCCCCAGAAGCCATGGGTCCAGCGGGCGTTCTCTGCGCCGAGCGGCCGCAGCGGGCTCGATTCGCGCAGAGTCTTCGTCGTCGACATGACGTTTTCCTTCCGAGGCGGCTGCCATCCGTTCGTGCAGGCAGATCATCCGTCCTGCAAGAGATCGCAGGACTGCATGATCATGCATGTTAGCGCGGAAATCGACCCCATGTGAATATATTTTCAACACTGATTGTTGACACACCGTTGAAACGATTCTATTCTCAGAGTCATACCCCGCATCGCCCTGCACTTCGTCAAGGAGGACGTCATGAACATCCACAGCACCCGCGGCCGTAAGTGGCTCACGCTCGGAATCGTCGTCGCGGCGGCACTGCCGCTCGCCGCATGCGGCGGCTCCGGCGACACCGGCAGCGGTGGCGGCGGTTCCTCCGACGGAGGCACCGATCCCGAGGCGTTCACCGTCATGACGGCGAACGAGAACACGGTCATCGGCCCGACACTCGACGCGCTCGCGGCCGACCAGTGCAAGGCCGAGAACGAGGCGCTCCCCATCGAGCACCAGAAGATCGCGCAGGCCGACACCGTGCAGCGCATCACCCTCCTCGCCAGCCAGAACGCTCTTCCCACGCACACCATCGCGGGCACCGCCCTCATCCGCCCCGACGGCGACCTGGGCGCCGCAGGCCTGGTCGGCGACCTGAAGGCGGCGCTCGAAGAGAAGGACGCCTGGGACAACGTGCTCCCCGCCGCGGCCTCCACCGTCGAGCAGGTCTACGGCGGCTTCGTCTCGATGCCGTACCAGTACAACATCGAGGGCATCTTCTACAACAAGCAGATCTTCGAAGAGCTCGGCCTCGAAGAGCCGCAGACCTGGGATGAGCTCGCCGACGCGTCGCAGGAGCTGCAGGACGCCGGCTACACCGCCATGGCGCAGGCCGGCGCCGCGGGCTTCCCGCTCACCCGCCTCCTCGGCATGTACATCTTCCGCAACGTCGGACCCGACGCCATGCAGGCCGTCGCCGACGGCGACGCGAAGCTGACCGACCCCGAGTACGTCGCCGGCGCCGAGGCGCTCGCCGACTACGCCGCGAAGGGGTACTTCGGAGACGGCTTCTCGACCCGCGACGCCGACGCGACGTCGAACCTGTTCCTGACCGGCAAGGCCGGCATGGCGTACGACGGCACCTGGCTGCTGAGCGCGATCAACGACCCGGAGCGCAACCAGATCGGCGGCGAGAACGTCGGGTTCATGCCGTTCCCGGCCGTCGACGGCGGCAAGGGCTCGATCGACCAGTACCCCGCGAACGCCGGAGCGCCGATGATCATCGACGCCGGGCAGTTCGGACCTAAGGTCAAGGACTGGGTCGCGTGCATCTCCGAGAACTACGGCCAGCAGGCGCTGCAGGACACCGGCTCGATCTCGGGCTTCGCGGTGAACGGCGAGGTCACCGACATCAGCCCGAACACGCTCGACATCCAGGAGCGCATCTCCGGCATCGACGAGACCGTACTGTGGTTCGAGGCGCTGATGGACCCGAAGAGCAACTCGCTCGCGTCCACCAACGGCACCCTTCTCACCACCGGCCAGATGTCGCCGGAGGACTACATGGCGGCACTGCAGGACAGCATCGACGCCAACCGCTGACCCGGAAGCCGACTCCTCACCGTCCGGGTGAGGAGTCGGCTTCTTCCGAGAAAGGACCGAGTGAATGAACTCGATCTTCGGAGATCGCAAGACGATCTTCATCCTGCTCGGCCCCGCCCTTCTGCTGTACACGCTGCTGAAGATCGTGCCGGTGCTGTGGTCGTTCGGTCTGTCCTTCTTCGAGGGCAACACGCTGCGCGGGTTCGACTTCGTCGGCATCGAGAACTTCACGACGTTCTTCACCGACAAGGCTGCGCTGCAGTCCCTCGGCGTCAGCGTGTTCTTCGCCATCGTCGCGACGATCGGCCAGGTCGCCCTCGGGTACGGTCTCGCGCTCCTCTACGTGTTCGTGCTGCGCAAGGGATCCTCCATCGTGCGCACGATCGTCTTCTTCCCGGCCATCCTCCCCACCGTCGCCGTCGCTCTGCTGTTCAAGAGCTTCGTCGCCGTCGGCGACAATCAGGGGCCGGTCAACGACATCATCAACTTCTTCGGCGGTGAGAGCGTCGAGGTGCTCGCCTCGACCGCCGGCACCATGGCCACCGCGATCGTCATGACGCTGTGGAGCTCGATGGGCTTCTACGCAATTCTGCTCTACGCCGGCCTCCTCGACATCCCCGAGGAGATCATCGAATCCGCTCGACTCGACGGGGCGAACGGCCTGCGCCTGGTGAAGAACATCATCCTGCCGCTGTCGCTGCCGATCCTGCTGTCCTCGATCATCTTCAGCCTGAACTCCACGCTCAAGGTGTTCGACAGCCTCCTGGCTCTGAACAACGGGCAGCCGGGAACCTCGACCGCCCCGCTGACCCTGTACATGTACCGCACGTCGTTCGAGTACGCCGAGTACGGCTACGGCTCGACCATCGCCCTCGTGCTCACGGTGCTCTGCCTGGTCTTCACCCTCGCGATCTTCCGATCGCAGCGACGCAAGGCGGAGGTCTGAGCATGACGACGACGACGACGACGCAGACGCAGCTCACGGTCGCGACCCCGACGGTCCAGCGCCCCCGTCCCGGGCAGGCCCGGCGCACCGCCGTGCGCACGGTCCGCCGCATCCCGGTCTGGATCCTGGTCGGGCTCCTCATGGTGGTCGTGCTGTATCCCCAGGTGTGGATGCTGCTCGGATCCTTCAAGACGCAGTCGGAGTTCCTCTCGGACCCCGCCCTCTCGCTGCCGAAGACCTGGCAGTTCGACAACTACATCTCGGCCCTCACGAACGGCGACGTGGCGCGCAACTACCTGAACAGCCTCATCGTCACCATCCCGTCGGTGCTGCTGATCGTCTTCATCGGCGTCGCTGCGGGGTACGCCCTCGAGGTCATGATCTGGAAGGGCCGCAACGCGGTCCTGCTCTACGTGCTCGCGGGCATCATGGTGCCCGGGCAGATGATCCTCGTGCCGCTCTTCATCGTCTACTTCCGACTCGGCCTCACCAACACGATGCTGCCGATGATCATCACGTACACGGTGATGGGACTGCCCCTGACGACGTTCCTGATGGCGACGTACTTCCGCGCCGTCCCGCGCGAGATCTTCGAGGCCGCGACGGTCGACGGATCGGGGCCGCTGCGCTCGTTCTTCCTGATCGGGATGCCGATGATGCGGAACGCGATCCTGACGGTCGGGCTCGTCCAGTTCTTCAGCGTCTGGAACGACCTGCTGATCGCGCTGACGTTCACCACGAGACCGGAGCTCGCGACGATCCAGGTCGGCCTGCTCAGCCTCAGCGACGAGTACGGCTCCACGCAGTACGGCCCGCTGTTCGCGGCCGTGAGCCTGAACATCGTCGTGCTGATGATCGTCTTCCTGGCGCTCAACAAGAAGATCATGGCCGGCATGGCCGGCGGTGCTCTGAAAGGATGATCCGATGACCTCCCGTGCCCCCCGCGTCGCCTTCCTGCACACCGGCGCGGTCGTGATCCCGCCGGTCGCCGACCTCGCGCGCGAGCACCTGGCCGGGACTGCGACGGTGAACTACCTCGACGACAAGATCGTCGCCGACCTCGGGGATCCCGAGCGGGCGGCATCCGTGCCGGAGCGCCTGATCGACCTGGCTCAGGCGGCCCGGGCCGGCGGTGCCGACCTCGTCATGTTCACGTGCTCGTCGATCTCGCACCTGGCCGGTCCGACGGCGGATGCCGTGGGCATACCGGTGATGCGGATCGACGAGGCCATGGCCGACGATGCCGTGACGGCGGGGGAGCGGATCGCCGTGCTGGCGACCCTGCCGACGACGCTGACGCCCACGCTGGCCCTGCTCCGCGAGCGGGCGGAGCTCGCCGGACGTGCGCCGGAGTTCGTCAGCGAGGTCGTCGCCGGCGCCTTCGAGGCCGTCGCCGGTGGCGACAGGGCGACGCACGACCGGCTGGTCGGCGCGGCGATCGAGCGCCTGGCCGCGGATGCCGACGTCGTCGTGCTCGCGCAGGCGTCGATGGCCAGCGCGGCCGAGGGTGTCGACGTGTCGGTGCCGGTGCCGGTGCTCACGAGCCTCGACCCCGGCATCCGTCGGTTGAGTGAGGCCGTCGCGGCGCTCTAGGCGGCGTCATCCCGGGGTGTCCCCCGAAAGCCCTACAGACACCGCGAGGCGCTTCCCCTAGCGTGGGCCGTGATTGCGGGCTCGTGAGGAGGGGCGTCGGATGCGGAACGTCACACGCCATGCGGCGACGCTCGCGACCCTCGCCGCGATGGCGTCGTTGCTGGGCGGATGCGCGGCGACGACGGCATCCGAGGGGTCACGAGCCGAGCTCTACTCGGACCTGACGGCGCTCGCTGCGGACAGTTCCGCCCTCGTCGAGGTCGTCGTGGAGAGCCAGGAGTTTGTCCAGGACGAGCTTCCGTTCACGCTGTCCACGGTGGCGGTCGTCGCATCCTTCGCGCCCGATGGGCTGGCTGCGGACAACGGCGAGGCCGCGACGATCGCTCCGGAGGCTGAGCTGGTCATCCGCCAACTCGGTCCGATCGATCAGACGAGCGAGCGCATGTCCCTTCTCGAGGTCGGCGAGCGATATCTGCTCTTCCTCACTCACTCCGGACTCGAGGGCGACGCGGCGTCGCAGTACTACGTCACCGGCGTCACTGCCGGGATCTATGCGCCCGAACGCGACGATTCCGCGGACGGCGACGCCGCCTTCATCCGCGTGGACACCGGTTCGGGCGACACGCTTCCGGCGAGACTGACGACCGCCGAACTCACCGGCTAGACCGTCAGATCGTCTCGGCGAGACGCTCGGCCGTGTGCAGGTCGGTGACGAGGGCGGTGACCCAGCCGCCGGCGATCGCGCCGCGGATGGCGTCGATCTTGCGCTCGCCGCCGGCGATGCCGACCCGACGGGGGATGCGCAGCAGCTTGTCCACGGGAATCGCGATCACGCGGTCGTCGATCTCACCGGTCACGGCCGAGCCGTCGATGCGGAAGACGTGGTGGCAGATGTCGCCGACCGCACCCTCGGTGAGCAGTTGGGCGCGTTCGTCGTCGGCGAAGGCGTTGCCGCTGGTCGACAGCACGTCGGACGGCTCGATGCTGCCGATGCCCATGATGGTCATCGTCAGCGATTCCCAGTGGCGCATGGTCTCCTGCATCGACGGGTCCCGCAGCAGGCTGTCGCGCACGGCCGGGTCGGCGACGATGCCGGGCGCCTGAACGTAGATCGGATCGGCGCCGAGCATACGGGCGAGCGCGGCGAGGAGACGGTGGGAATGTCCCTGCACCTCGGGGGCTCCGGTGCCGCCGAGCAGCTGCACGACCTCGATCGCCCCGCGGGTGGGCAGAGGGCGCATCCGGTCGGTCATCGCGAGCACGGAACGGCTCCACGACGAGACGCCGATCCGGTCGGTGCCCGAGAGCGATGCCTCGAGGTAGCCGGCGGCCCCGGCGCCGATGGCGGCGAGCAGCTCGGCCTCGTCGGCATCCGGCTCCACGTCGACGATGATCGCCTCGGACAGCCCGTAGCCCGCTTCGAGGCGCTCCTCGAGCTCGGCGTGCACTCCGGGGGCGACGGTGACGATGGTCCGCACGATGCCGGCGGTCTCGGCGCGCTTGAGCAGACGTGACACCTTTGCCTGCGAGATGCTCAGCGCTGCGGCGATCTCCGACTGTCGGATGCCGCGTTCGTGGTACATTCGCGCCACCTTGGTCAGCAGGCGCAGCTGCCCGTCGACGGGGGTGGCGACCGGGGTCGACGACACGAGTCTCTCCTGCTTCCTCTGTGGCGGATGCACATTCGCTGATGAAAGTATATTCTCGCAGATCCTCTGTGAATAGAGATTCGGGTTGCGAGAATTATGCAAGACTGGAGATTCCGACGCCCGGCGACGGGTGGTTCCTCCAGGAGGATGATGATGTTCCCCAGGTACGACTCCGTCGAGCTCGTTTTCGAGGGAGCGGAGCGTCTGCCGGTCGGTGCCGAGCCGCCCTTCTCGGTGCGCCTGCGCAACGGTGACGAGGAGATCGTGGCCGCGGGGTTCTGGGATGGCGGAACCACGTACCGCGTGCGCGTCTGCCCCGAGTCGGGCGGTACCTGGAGCTGGACGGTGGAGGATGCCCGGACGGCGCTCGATCGCACCTCGGGGTCGTTCGAGGTCGACGGCGGAACCGGTCACGGTCCGGTTCGTGTCGCGCACCGCTTCCACTTCGCCCATGCCGACGGCACGCCCTTCCGGCCCGTCGGCACCACGGCCTACAACTGGCTGCACCAGGACGAACCGCTGTTCAACGCCACGGTCGACGACATCGCCGAGGTGGGATTCAACAAGCTGCGCTTCATGGTCTTCCCGCAGGGCGGCGGCTATGTCGAGCACCTGCCGACCGTGATGCCCTTCGAGAAGACCGACGGTCGCTGGGACGTCAGCCGCCCCGTGCCCGAGTTCTTCCAGCGCCTCGACCGTGCCGTCGCACTGCTCGGCGCCCGCGGCATCCAGGCCGACGTGCTCATCTACGACGCCTACGATCGCGGCCAGTTCGGGCTCGACAGCCTGACCGAAGAGGAGGACGCCGTCTACCTGCGCTACCTCGTGGCGCGGCTGTCGGGATATGCGCACGTGTGGTGGTCGCTGTGCAACGAGTTCGATCAGCTCGAGCGCCCCGACGACCGGTGGGACCGCACCGGCGCGCTGCTCGCCGCCGTCGACCCGCACGACCACCTGCGGTCGATCCACAACTGGATCGAGATCTACGACAACAACCAGCCCTGGGTCACGCACGCGTCGATCCAGAACGGCGCGGCGACGGAGGACTTCGGCCGCGCGAGCCTGTACCGCGACGTCTGGAAGAAGCCGGTCGTGCTCGACGAGATCAAGTACGAGGGCGACATCCCCGACCGCTGGGGGCACCTCGACGGTCCGGAGCTCGTGCACCGCTTCTGGGTCACGACCGTCGCCGGCTGCTACGCCTCGCACGGCGAGAGCTTCCGCACCGAGAGCGGCAGCCTGCACATCGTCGAGGGCGGTGTGCTGCGCGGTGAGTCGCCGGCGAGGATCGCCTTCCTGCGCGGCATCCTCGACGACCTGATCGTGCCGGGACTCGATCCGATCGACAAGTGGGACGACCCGGCGCATGTCGCCGGCTGGCATCGCCAGCAGTACCTGCAGTATCTCGGGCGCTCGGCACCCTCGTCGTGGTCGTTCCGGCTTCCCGTCGGACGGCCTGGCGAGAGCCCGAGGGTCGGCGACGTCTTCGAGGTCGACGTCATCGACACGTGGAACATGACGATCACACCGGTCGGCCGGCCCTTCACCCTCACCGAGGTGACCCGCAACGAGGCGTTCGATCGTGCGTCGGCGCCGGTGGATCTGCCCGCGGGCGCGTCGATCGCCCTCCTCATCACCCGCGTCGAGGCCTGACCGTGATCGAGATGACAGGCGGTGCTCGGGGCTCATGGGACCGTGGGCCGCGGCTCGGCGCGGCGTACTACAACGAGTACCTCCCCGACCCTTCCCGGCTCGAGACGGATCTGCAGCTCATGGTCGACGCCGGGATCACCTGCATCCGCGTGGGGGAATCGGTGTGGTCGACGTGGGAGCCGCGCGACGGCGAGTTCGATCTGGAATGGCTCGCACCCGTGCTCGACGGGGCGGCCGAGCACGGGATCGACGTCATCCTCGGCACCCCGACGTACGCGGTGCCGCCGTGGCTCAGCCGGAGGCACCCCGAACTGGCCGTCGTCCGGAAGGACGGCTCCTCGGTGCCGTGGGGAGCGCGCCAGGAGGTCGACTACACATCCGACGCCTTCCGCGGCTATGCCGAGCGGGTCATCCGGGCGGTGCTCGGCCGCTACGGTCGGCATCCGGCGGTCGTCGGCATCCAGCTCGACAACGAGGCGGGGCTGCACCTCATCCACAACGAGCACGTGATCGAGCGCTTCCGCCGCGGGGTCGCGGAGCAGTACGGAGACGTCGAGACGCTCAATCGCGAATGGGGCCTGACCTACTGGTCTCATCGGATCTCCGATTGGGACGAGCTGTGGGTGCCGGCGGGAAACACGACGCCCGCGTACGACCTCGCCTGGCGCCGCTTCCAGGCCGAGCTCACCGCCGAGTTCATCGGCTGGCAGGCCGGAATCGCCAGGGAGTACATCGCGGATGACACGGTGCTCACCACCTGCATCGCCTACCAGCGGCCGGCCATGGACGACGTCACGGTCGGCGCGCACCTGGACATCGCGAGCGGCAACGCCTACTACCTCGCGCAGGACTCCCTCGACTACGCGCGGGAGGGTGCGGGCGGCCAGTGGTACGCCGACGACGTGCCGCAGCTGATCCTCAGCGCCGAGCGGATGCGGGCGACGAAGCAGGCGCCGTTCCTCGTCACCGAGACCGGCGCCGCCTCGATCGGCGGCGCCCGGCTGACCCGGCCTCCGTACGACGGACAGCTCGCGCAGGTCGCGTGGCTGCTCGCCGCGCGCGGGGCGCGGCTCGTCTCGTACTGGCACTGGCATACGCTGCATTCGGGTGCGGAGGTGCACTGGGGTGGCATCCTCGGCCACGACCTGCGACCCGGCCGGGTCTACGACGAGATCGCGGAGCTCGGGCGGCAGTTCGCTGCGGCGTCGGAGTGGGTGGCGGATGCCGAGCCGGATGCCGACATCGGCATCGTCTACGCCCATGACAGCGAGTGGATGATGACCTTCGAGCCGCCGCTCCCCGGGCCGGGTGACGCGCCGGACCGCGGGTCCTACGCCCGCATCGTCGGCGCGTTCGGCCGGGCGGCCATCGACGCGGGGCTGCAGGTCGGGTACGTGAACGAGCGTCAGCTGAAGGATGCGGCGGAGCTGGTGTCGCGGTTCCCGACGCTGATCGTGGCCGGGCTGTTCGCGGCATCCGATCGCACGCTCGAGATCCTCGCCGAATACGCGCGGCTCGGCGGTCGTCTCATCGTCGGACCCCGCACCGGATACGCCGACGACCAGGGACGGATGCGGGTCTCGACGGCGCCTGCCGTTCTCGGACCGCTGGCCGGCGTCGCCTACCGCGAGTTCGCGGCGCCGCCCGAGCCCGTGCCGCTCGAGCGCGACGGTGCCGTCGTCGGTGAGGCGCGGGGCTGGATCGACGCGCTGGAGCCCACGGAAGCGACGGTCGTCGTGGGCTACGGGCATCCGCACTACGGACGATGGGCAGCGGTGACGCGGCGCGCGGTCGGTGCGGGAGAGATCACGGTCGTCGGCACGCTGCCGGACCGCGCGACCCTGGCGAGCGTGATCGCTGGGGATAGCGGTGTAGAGGCGGGTCTCGTGGTCGATCGGCCTCGCCCGGTGACCGTGCACTCGCTGACTGGTGCGCGCGGACGTGTGTGGGTGGTGCACAACTGGTCGGGCGAGCCCCGGGAGATCCGGCTCTCCCGGGGCGTGGCCTCCGTGATCGACGGCGCCGCGCACGCCGCGGGCGAGCCGATCATGCTCGCCGCCTGGGACGTGCGGGTCTGGCGCGAGGCCTGATCGGAGTCGGCACCGGAGCCTCTGCGGAACCCGCTGGCGCCGCGTCTGGGCGCTTGCAAAGGAGATGTGCGCTCCCCGAGGACGTTTCTGTGGAGATCGTCCTGGGGAAGCGCACATCACCTTCCGAGGCGCCCGAAGAAGGGCGCTCGCGTCAGCGCTCGATGGCGTCGAGGTGCAGCATCCGCGCGAGGTTCTTGTCGAGCTCGTCGTCGCGGAAGATCTTCTTCCAGTCGTCCTTGATGATGCTCTCGCGGCCGTAGTCCATCGCGATCAGGCACGCGTCGGAGAACGGGTTGTCCCCGCGGAGTCCGTTCGCGAGCGCCACCTGCGTGTGGCCGTAGAGGATGCTGCGCGCCGCAGCCTCGGGAACGCCCATCGTGTTCACGGCCTCGTGGAGGGCCTCGTTGAGGAGATCGCCGATCATGCAGGCGACCGTCTCGACGAGGGTCGGCTCGAGCTGGGCGAGCTGCTTGATCGTGACCCAGTGCACGTCGATCACGGGGGCGTAGATCGCACGGACGGTCGCCTCGACGATGGCCTTCTTCGCCTCGTCATCGCTCTCGATCGCGGCGATGGCATCCTGCGGGGCGGCGATGCCGCCGAACGTGTCGGCCCACTGCTCGGGCGTCTCGCGCTGCAGGAAGATCGACGGGTGGCACGGGTGCGCGACAGCCTGGATCACGTCGTCGCGAGTCGTCAGCAGACCCGCGTAGGCCGCGGCCGGGTCGAGCGTGAGCACGATCGCGCCGCTCTTGACCTGGGGGACCAGGTCGGCCGTGACGGGGCCGAGGGCGAGGTCGGGGACGGCGAGCACGATGATGTCGGCATCCGCGACGGCTGCCGCGGCATCCGTCAGCTCGCGCCCGGCGTCGATGGTGCGCTGCTGCCCGGCCGGCGAGTTCTCGACGTACCAGACGGTGTGGTCGGTCTTCGCCAGGTTGTTCGAGACGCGCATGCCCATCTTGCCGCCGGCGCCGATCACGGCGATCTTGTAGCTGTCACTCATGGCGTGGTGCTCCTCAGGTAGTCGAGTGCGGTGCGGGTCCATTCCCGCTCCGTGCGGATGGTGGTCTCTGCGTCGTCCTGCCAGGGCAGCCAGTGCTCGACGATCTCATTGATGTCGCGCTCCCGCGGTCGCACGGTGGCGAGAAGGTGCGCGTAGTCGTGCAGGCCGGTGCCCATGGCTGTGCCGGAGTAGGTGAAGCCGACCCACCCGGGCTGTCGGGCGAAGGCGAAGTCCTTCACGTGGATGTTCTTCGTGAGAGCGGCGGTCTGCTCGACGCAGGTCTTCGGATTCTCGAGCTGCGCGACGACGTTCGCGGGATCGAGGCAGATCCCGAGGTTCGGACTGCCGACGCGTTCGATGACCGCGAGAAGATCGGCGGTGGGCACCTGCTCGTACGTCTCGAGCGCGAGCGTCACTCCGGCGGATTCGTAGGAGCGGATGCCGTCGCGCAGCCGGGACTCCGCCTCGTCGAGGGCGGGTCGGGAGTCGGGGCCGTAGAGCATGCTGCGCACGACCCGGGCGTCGAAGAACGCGGCGAGCTCGAGGAAGCGGGCGAGGTGGGCGGGGTCGATGCCCTTCGTGCCGAGCTCGATCGTGAGTCCGAGGTCACGGGCGGCCGCGGCGGCGTCGCGCAGCTCGTCGTCGCTGAACTGCTCGAGCGGCGCGTAGTCGCAGATCTGGAACAGCTCGACGCCCTGTGCGCGGGTGTCCTCGAACGCTCCGACGAGGCTGAGAGGCTCGGGCGCGCGGTCCGAATGCTGCCAGAAGTAGGCGTACGTGCCGAGACCGATCATGCGTGCTCCTCGGATCGTCGACCGGCGAGTTGCGCCGCCTCGTCGAGCACGGCGACGAGGGCGTCGGGGTCGTGCGCGAACCGTCCGAGGAAGACGCCGTCGACCTCGTCGCCGAGCGCGGTGAGGAGTCCGGGGCCCGCGGCCCCGCCGTAGATCACGGCTGAGCCGGCGCGGTCGGCGGCGGCATCGAGGGCAGCGCGCAGAGCGGCGGCGACGATCCGGATGTGGTCGTGCGGGGCGGGCTCGGGTGCGCCGATCGCCCAGACGGGTTCATAGGCGATGATCACGGCGCCGGCAGGTGCACCGGTGAGCGAGGCGTGCAACTGGTCGACCGCGACGGCGGCGGCATCCGCCGGGTCCTGACGTTCGGTCTCGCCGATGCACAGGAGCGGGGTGAGGCCGGCGCGCAGCGTCGCGGCGGTCTTCGCCGCGACGATCTCATCGGTCTCGGCGAAGAGGCGGCGGCGCTCGGCGTGGCCGATCTCGGCGATCGACGCACCCACCTCGGCGAGCTCGGATGCCGAGACCTCGCCGGTGAAGGCGCCGGAGTCCGCGGCGGCGACGTCCTGTCCGCCGATGCGCACGGGCGTACCGGCGAAGGCTGCGATCGCGGGAAGCACCTGCAGGAAGGTCGGGGTGAGGAAGAGTTCCACCGCGCCGGACTGCACGGCCTCGTGCGCGCGAACCCGCGCGGCGACCTCGTCGAACCAGGTCGCCGCCTGCCGATGACCGAAGTACATCTTCAGGCTCACGCCGACCGTGACCTTCGCCATCAGCACGACCCGGTGGACTCGTATTCGCCGATGACCGCCACCTTCTCGGCCGAGGCGCTGCTCGGGTCGAAGCGGTACGTCAGCCACTCGCGCACCAGGCGGCGGGCGAGCTCGATGCCGACGACGCGCTGACCCATCGTGAGGATCTGCGCGTCGTTCGACAGCACGCCCCGCTCGACCGAGAACGAGTCGTGCGCGGTGACGGCGCGGATGCCGGGCACCTTGTTCGCGGCGATCGCCACGCCGAGACCGGTGCCGCAGATCAGAAGGGCGCGGTCGGCCTCGCCGTTCGCGACGAGCTCTGCAGCGGCGATCGCGACACGCGGGTAGGCGGTGTGGCCATCGGCATCCACTCCGACATCGACGACGGACGCGACGCCGCTGCTGGCCTCGAGGTCCTTCTTCAGGATCTCCTTGTAGTCGAAGCCGGCGTCATCGCTGCCGATCACGAGGCGGAGGGTGTCAGTCATGGGGGTTCCTTTCGAGGTCGGCGAAGAGGTCGCCGACGGCGGTCACGATGAGCGCGAGCGAGTGCGCGCCGGGGTCGGGGGTGCCGACGCTGTGCTGGCCGTGAGCGCGGGCGCGGCCCATGCGCGGGAGCAGGTCGGCGGTGGCGGCGGCGGCGCGAGTCGCGGCATCCGCCGCGGTCTGCCAGGCGTCGACGAAGGAGGAGCCCCCCTCGACTTCGGCCGCCAGCGTGCTGCTGAAGGGGACGAGCGCGTCGACGAGGGTCTTGTCGCCGACCTCGGCCTTGCCGTAGGTCATCACTCCCTGCAGGCCGTCGGCGACGCCGGATGCCACGGCGACGGCATCGGGGCGTCCCGCGTCGCCGAGGCGGGAGGCGATCGCGTTCAGGATGACGCCCCAGAGCGCTCCCGAGGTGCCGCCCGCGCGATCCGCCCAGGCGTCGGCCGCTCGGGAGAGGGTCGTCGCCGCGCCGGCGCCCGCGTCTGCGGCGGCGACGGCTGCCGTGAGGGCGGCGTGAGAGCCGCGCTGCATGCCGATGCCGTGGTCGCCGTCGCCGGCGACGGCGTCGATGCGGCCGAACTCCTCGACGTGCTCGTCGACGGTGTCGGCGATGCGCTGCACGGCGGCCCGCACCACGGAGGCGGTGGCGACCGACTCGGCGTCGCCGGGTTCGACCGCGGCCTCGGTGACGGCATCCGCTTCGGCGATATCGGCGCGCTCGGCGGCGACGACGGAGCCGCGCCGGTAGGCGGGGGTGTCGACCGGGGTCTCCCAGAGCTGCTCGAGTTCGTCGTCCAGCCAGAAGAGGGTGAGCGAGGTGCCGGCCATGTCGAAGCTGGTGCAGTATTCGCCCACGTGCGGGTCGACGAGGACGAGGCCGGCATCCGCGAGCAGTTGCGCGATGCGCCGATAGACGACGAACATCTCCTCGTACTTGAGCGAGCCCAACCCGTTGAGGATCGGCACGACCCGGGCGCCGGAGATCTCGACGCCTTCGGGGATCTCGTCGAGCAGGCGGCTCACGAGCAGTTCGGCCAGGCCGTCGGCGGTCGGGATGTCGGTCTCGTCGATCCCGGGCTCGCCATGGATGCCCAGACCGATGGCCATCCGGCCGACCGGAACTATGAACAGCGGCTCGGGGGCACCGGGAAGCGTGCATCCGGAGAAGGCGACGCCGAAGGAGCGCGTGCGCTCGTTCGCGAGCGTCGCGACCCGCGCGACGCCGGCGAGGTCGTAGCCGGCCTCGGCCGCGGCGGCGGCTGTGCGGAACACCGTGAGGTCGCCGGCGATGCCGCGCCGCTTGTGCTTCTCGTCGGAGGAGGCGCTGAAGATGTCGTCGGTCACCGTGACGGTCTCGCAGGCGATGCCCTCCGCGCGCAGCTTCTCCTGCGCCGCGTCGAAGTTCAGCACGTCGCCGGCGTAGTTGCCGTAGCTGAGGAACACGCCGGCGCCGCGGTCGGCAGCCTTCGCCACGGTGTGCACCTGCTGGGCGGACGGCGAGGCGAAGAGGTTGCCCATGACAGCGCCGTGCGCGAGCCCCTGCCCGACGAGACCGCCGAACGCGGGGTAGTGGCCGGATCCACCGCCGATCACGACGGCGACCTGGCCCTCGGGCACGACGGTGCTGCGCACGACGCCCCCGGGAACGCCGCGGACCGAGCGCTCGTTCGCGGCGAGGAAGCCGGCGATCATCTCGTCCGCGAAGTCGGCGGGGTCGTTCCAGAGGCGGGTCATCGGGGGACCTCGACGGAGGAGAGGAGGTCGGATGCTGCTGGAGAGGTGGTGCCCACAGTGACTCCTGTGTCGACGGTGATCCTGCCGGGTCGACCCGGTCGGTGCTTCCATACTGTACAACCGGTTGACCAATTGCAAGTGCGGGGAAGCGGTCGGGGCAGGTAAGTTGTCACCCATGCCCGCTTTTCCCGGAGATGCCGTCGACGACATCTCGGCCGCCCTCGGGGCGTTGCCCTCGGGAACGCCGGTCTCGGAGGTGGCGCGACGTCTGCTCGATCTGTTCACGGGCGGATCGATCGCGGCCGGCACGCGACTTCCTCCCGAACGCCAGCTCGCCGCGACGCTCGGGGTCGGCCGGTCGGCCGTACGCGAGGCGCTCGCCGCGCTGGAGATCCTCGGGATCGTCGATGTGCGCCCGGGATCGGGCACGTATCTGCGTGGAGCGGCGAGCGAGCTGCTGCCGCAGACGCTGCGCTGGGGACTGCTGATCGGCGAGCGCAACACCGCGCAGCTGTTGGAGCTGCGCGAGGGACTCGAGATCTTCGTCGCCCGGCTGGCTGCGGCCCGCGCGGATGCGGCGATCATCGCGCGACTCGAGAAGAGCGTCGCGAAGATGCGCGTCAGCATCGACGACCTCACCGCCTTCGCGCGCGCCGACCTCGATTTCCACCACGCGCTCGCCGAGGCCGCCGGCAATGAGACGCTGACCGATCACGTGCACGTGGTCCGGTCGCTGCTGCAGGTCTACGCCGACCGCGCGGTGCACGACCCCGCGCACGCTGAGCAGGCCGTGGCCGAGCACAGCGCGGTGCTCGATGCGGTGCGCGCCGGCGACCCCGACGCCGCGGCATCCGCGATGGCGATCCACATGGCCACCGCCACGACACGCCTGCTCGACGCCTGACGGCGGTCGGGGCGCGCGGTTCGTGCCTGCCCATCCGACCCGTTATGATGGCTAGGTGCATCCGTGCTTTCGGGTCGGATGCCTGGAGACGTCGCATAGTCCGGCCGAGTGCACCACCCTGCTAAGGTGGAGTCCCCTCACGGGGACCAGGGGTTCAAATCCCCTCGTCTCCGCAGTAGAAGTCCTGATCGGAGCCCGAATCTGATCGCGGGACGGAGTCAGGATGCCGCCCAGCTCCTTCGAGCCGGCATGTACTTCTCGAACTACTTGCCGGGCCTGGTGTGGAAGTCGGTCACCGCGGGGTGGAGACGCACTCCGTCGCCTTCGACAGGCAGCCACGCGGAAGGAGCCGCATCGGCCGGCGAGGCCGTCGTCCCCGATCCCTGCACCACTCCTCGGCGCGCGGCGGCGCGTTCAGCGCCACGAGAACCACGCTGCACAAGGCCAGTCGCTCGCCGTCATCGGTTCTCCTCGAGCCGGGCGGGTCGTGGCGCGGGAAGGGTGGTCTCCACCCATCCGATCTGCTGGATGGTGGCGCAGGCAGGAGCGATGCGCTCCAGCGTGTTCAGGTCGCCTTCGGGGCGCACCGGCACGGTCACGTCCTCTCCGTGGCGCCGTGCGTGCAGGGCGTCGAGCACCTCCCGCCACGCTCCGACGAAGGTCACGTCGACGTGCGGAGGATCCCCGACGTCGATGCGCGCGCCGAGTTGGGGATCGATGATCAGCTGCCAGCGCACGTCGTCGCCGTCGTCCGGGCCGTCGGAGAGGATGAACGAGAGGGTGTACGCACGGTCGAGGTCACGGCAGGCGAGGGCGACCGACAGAGACGCGTCGAGTCTACGGCGCACGATCGCGATGTGCTCCGCCGAGAGGAAGGTGAGCATGCGGGCGGCCCTCGATGATCTACCGGGTGGTTCCGGCTGCCGCGGCGGCCTGCCTCGTCACCTGACGGATGACGTCGAGGGACTCGGCGGCGTGATCGAGGTGCACGGCATGCGTGGACCCCGGCCACCGCAGCAGGGGAGCGCCCAGCGCGTCGGCGAGACGTTCGTGAGCCCGCATGACTGCGGCCATGGACTCGTCGTCCTCGGGGTAGTCGGCGCTCACGACGGCCGCCGGGATGCCGTGGGGCAGGTCGCCCGCGTCGAACGCGGCCGCGAGGTCGCCCAGCCCCCGTGCCGCCTCCGCGAGTTCGCCCATGTCGACCGCCACGATGCTGCGCAGTGCCGCTGCCTGCTCGTCTCCCAGTTCCAGCGCCTGGATCAGCTGTTTGGCCTGGGCCGCCCGCGCCTCCATCCCCGCCCGCCGGGCTTCCGGATCCGTCTCCAGGTCGGCCAGGGCACGGACGGCCTGTTCCGTTCTGCCCGCGGCGGTCGCGTCGTTGATCGGGGTGGCATCGAGCAGCACGAGGCCGGCGACGTCGTCGGGGAAGTCGCGGGCGAGCAGCAGCGCCACCGCGCCGCCGAGGCTCTGGCCGACGACGACGACCGGACCCATGCCGAGATCCTGCACGAGGGAGTGCAGGTGCGCGGCGGCCCCTGCAAGTGTTCCCTCCTGCGTCGAGGTGCCGGTGCCCGGGCGATCATGCATGATCACTCGCGCACCCGGATCGGCGATCAGTCCCTCGATGAATCCCGGGTAGAACCCCGTCGCGCTGACGTGGCCGCCGGGGAGCAGGATCACCGGCTGCCCGCTGAATCCGTGGATCTGAACACCTTCGTACATGCCGCACTCCTTCGTGACGTCGAGCCGGATTCGACCGTGGATATATGGGTTGCACAAGATTGAGGAGCAATCCATGCTTAGTTTTGTTGAACAATAAGGGAGATGTACGATGAGCGCAATCGTCGATCGAGGATCGGGTGCCGCCGACTCCGCGCCGGGTCGGGTCGCCGCTCTGCTGCGCGAAGAACTCCTCGACGGCCGGCATCCGGTGGGAACACGACTCCGGGAAGAAGAGCTGGCAGCGCGCTTCGACGTCGCCCGGCACACCGTGCGTTCCGCGTTGCGGACGCTCGTCGACGCGCGTCTGGTCGTGCACGAGCGCAATCGAGGTGTCGTCGTCGCCCCGCTCGACCGGCGACGCATCGATGAGGTGTTCGACTACCGCAAGGTGCTCGAACTTGGCGCTCTGCGGATCGCTCTCGACAACTCCGTCGGACTGTCGTCGGTGGAGGAACGCGTGGAACAGCTCGAGGCTCTGGCCGGCCGGTCCACGCCGGTGGCATGGCACGAACTCACGCTCGCCCACAGCGCCATCCATGAGGAGATCGTCGCTCTCTCGGGGAACGCTCTCCTCATCGACAGCTATCGGCGCTGCGAAGACGAGGTGCGCCTGCTGCTCACCTTCGTCCGACCCGACTTCGACGCCGCAGCGATGGCCGCGGCCCACCGGGTCCTCTTCGAGAATCTACGGCGAAGAGGAGAGAAGGCCGTTGCCGCGCTGACCTCCGACATCGATGACACCGGTCGAGCGGCCGTCCTGCACAGCCTTGCGCGTCTGGAGGATGCGGCGCGTCTGCTCGGACGCTAAGCGCGCACCGTTCCACTCATGGGTGAGGCGAGCCGAGTGTTCAGAGCGCTTCGCTCAGGCCGGCGAGGGGCGCTGCGCGTCGAAACCGCGTCGCGTCGCGGCGATGAACTCCTCCGCGGCGACGGCAGAGACTCCACCCGCAGGACGCCGGAGGTCGAGCCGGTGCCGCGAGCTCCGGCGCGCATGATCACGCAGGCGTCGTCGGGGCGGGACACCCGCTGGCGTGACTCGAAGGCGCCGGGGTATCGGCGCAACCCCGATCTGCCGGAGAGCTGCGCCTTCATCTTCGACGGCGTGGACGAAGAGGTGATCGGCACCTTCGGACTCATCATGGACGGCTCGTCGGGCGACGAGATCGATCGGTTCGACGTCGGTCGGGCAGCCCAGAGGAGACGGTCGTGCTCGCGACGTCCACCGGCCACAGCGACTTCTACCTTGCCGGGGAAGATGTCATGGCTTCAGCGCCGGCCTCGGCGGCACGCAGAGCCCCGAGGTCCGATCCGACGTGACCTGGCTCGAGAAGCCGGGTGGGGGAGCGGTCTTCAGCGTCGGGTCGATCTGCATCCTCGGATCGCTCTCGCACGACGGATATCGCAACAACATCTCAACGGTGGTCGCGAACGCGCTCGACGAGATCCTGTCGCGGCCGGGGCGTTCTTCAGTGCAGGACCTTCGATAGGAAACTCCGGGTCCGCTCCTCCGCCGGGTGGTCGAACAGTTGATCGGGCGGCGCCGATTCGACGATCCTCCCCTGCTCGAAGAAGATCACCTCATCCGCGACCTCGCGGGCGAAGCCCATCTCGTGGGTGACCACGACCATGGTCATGCCCGACACGACGAGTTCCTTCATGACGTCGAGCACCTCTCTCACCATCTCGGGGTCCAGGGCGCTCGTCGGCTCATCGAACAGCATGACGTGGGGCTGCATGGCCAGGGCGCGGGCGATCGCGACGCGCTGCTGCTGACCGCCGGAGAGGCTGGACGGGTAGGCATCGGTCTTGTCCGCGAGACCGACCTGGTCGAGGAGCAAACGGGTCCTCTCGCGAGCCTCATCTCTGCTGATCCCGGCGACCATGACGGGCGCGATGGCGACGTTGTCGGCGACCGTAAGGTGGGGGAAGAGGTTGAAGCGCTGGAAGACCATCCCCATCCGCTGCCGAATCCGGTTGACGTTCGCGTTCTTCGCGAGGATGTCCTCGCCTTCGATGGCGATCGAACCGGAAGTGGGCACTTCGAGCAGATTGAGGCATCGCAGTACGGTGCTCTTTCCTGAGCCGGACGGGCCGATGATGCATTTGACGGTGGACTGCTCGACGTCGAGGTCGACGCCGCGGATGACCTCGTTGTCTCCGAACGACTTGCGCAAGTCACGTGCCTGGATCATGGCGCTCATCGCATGGCCCCGAACTTTCTCTCGACGACTCGCGAGAGCCGGTAAAGGGTGTAGGTGAGGATGAAGTAGATGAGCGCGACGAGGGTCAGGATCTCGAAGGCTCGATAGTTGACCGCGTAGATGCTCTGGCCGCGCTGAGTGAGCTCTGCGACGCCGATCACGGCCAGGAGGGACGTGTCCTTCACGCCCATGATGAACTGATTCATCATCGGCGGGATCATGCTGCGGACGGCCTGCGGGATGATGATCTTCCGCATGGTCTGGGTGTGGGTCATCCCGAGCGATCGACCCGCCTCGGTCTGCCCCTTGTCGACCGACTCGATACCGGCGCGGAAGACCTCCGACACATACGCGCCGATGTGGAAGCTGATCGCGATAACGCCGGCGACCATGGGGGAGAGCTTCACATTCATCACGGCGGGAAGTCCGAAGTAGATGAAGAGGATCTGCACGAGGAGCGGAGTGCCGCGGATGAGATTCACGTAGAAGCGCGCGGGCCCGTAGAGCCACACGCGGTGAGAGAGGGTCATGAGGCCGCTGATCAGGCCGATCACGGTGGCGAGCGCGAGCGACACGACCGCCAGGTAGACGGTGAGCCCCAGACCCTCCAGCAGCACGGGGAGGGCGTCGATCATGACGTGCAAGAACTCGGGCATGTTTTCCTCGTCGTTGAGAGAGCAGGATGCGGTGCGATGACGGCGAGGCCGCGCACCGCATCCCGCTCGGGAGTTCAGTCCTCAGGCAGGTACTTCGCGCGGAGCTCGTCGTAGGTGCCGTTCTCCTGGATCTTCTTCAGTCCGGAGTTCAGGCGCTCCACGAGCGCCTCGTTGCCGCGAGGGATGGCGATCGCCGTCGGAGCCGATTCGATGGGCTCATCGAGCATCTGGATGCTGGGCGTCCCGCCGTCGGTGGCGATCCGGTACTGGATCGCCGAGGTGTCGATCACCAGGGCATCGGCCTGACCGGACGTCACCGCGAGGTAGAGCGCGTCACTCGACGCGAGCGTCTGTACGGTGGCTCCGTATTCCTCGGCCACCTTCTGCGCCGCGACGTTGCCGCTCGTGCCCTGGGTCGACACGATGGTCTTCCCCGCGAGATCGTCGAAGGACTCGATGTCACTCCCCGCCTTGACGGCGATGGCCTGGCCGTCGTTGTAGTAGGGGTCGCCGAAGTCGACGACGGCCTTACGCTCCTCGTTGACAGAGATGTCGGACACGGCGAGGTCGATCTGCCCTGACTGCAGTGCGGGGATCAGTCCGTCGAACCCCATGACCACCCACTCGCCCTCGAGGTCCTCCTCGTCGAGGATGGCATTCACGAGCTCGACGTCGAAGCCCGTGAGCTCGCCGTCCTCGACATACTCGAACGGCGGGAAGTTGTTGATGACCCCGATCTTCAGGGGCTGCGAGATCTCCTCATCGCCGGGGGCAGAGGACCCGCACGCGGAGAGTGCGAGGACCAGCGTTGCCGCGGCGACGCTGCCGAGCATTGTCTTCATCGTGTTCATGATGTGTTTCCTTTCTAGGACTGGTTGACGACGGCGAGGGCGTCGATCTCGACGAGGAAGGGCGCGGGGAGTCCTGTCACGATCGTCGTGCGGGGCGGCTTGGTGGCACCGACGAACTCGCTGTAGACGCGGTTCAGTTCGGGGAGGTCTCTTGCCTCGCGGACGTAGACCCGCATCATGAGGACGTCTCGGAGAGAGGTGCCGCCGGCGCGGAGGATCGCCGTGACGTTGACGAGAGTCTGCTGCACCTGGTCGGCGAAGCCGCCGGAAACGACCTCTCCGGTCGTCGGGTCCTGACCGACCTGGCCGGAGGTCTGCAGAAACGGGCCGATGCGCATGCCTTGGCTGAGTGCGAATTGCGCGCCGATGGCGGGGGCTTCGGTGGTGGTGACGATCTGACGGTCCATGATCACTGGTCGCTTCCGAGGATGAGGGCGGGGGTGATGTCGGAGAGGGTGGCGGCTCCACACATCGCCATGGCGGCGCGGAACTCGTCGTGCAGACTGCGGATCACGTCGGCAACGCCCGCTGCACCCGCTGCCGCCAGTCCCCAGACATACGGCCGGCCGATCAGCACCGCGTCGGCGCCGAGGGCCAGGGCCTTGAGGATGTCGGTGCCCCGGCGGATGCCTCCGTCGAGAAGAACGGGAACGCGGCCCGCGACGGATTCCGTGACGGCGCGGACGCATTCCAACGGGTGTGCGACGGTGTCGATGTTGCGTCCGCCGTGATTCGAGACGATGACTCCCCCGGCACCCGCCCGGACGGCGCGATCGGCATCATCCGGGTGCAGGATCCCCTTCCCGATCACGGGCAGATCGGTGAGCGAGACGAGCCATTCGATATCCGCCCAGGTCACGGTGGGGTCGAGGTACCCACCGGTGAGCGTGGGTACTCCACCGGATTCGAGGTTCGCGCGACCGATGCCAGCGGGGAGTGCCGTCATCCCGGCGTCCTGTCGATACCGGATGCCGGGGACCGGGTTGTCGAGGGTGACCACGATCCCCCGCGCGCCGGTCTGCTCCGCCATGCGGACGAGCTCCTCGGTCAGCTTCCGGTCGCGCTGGATGTAGAGGTGCTGAAGGAACGGCCCGGCCGATTCCGCCAGCTCGCGAGTGGCGACGCTGGACTCCATGCTGATCACCGCGACGGTGTCCGTCGACCTGGCTCCCTCCACGGTGCCCCGTTCGCCGGCATCCGAGAACAGGCGCTGCAGAGCGGTCGGGGCGAGCAGGAGAGGGAACGCGACGTCGATGCCGAACATCTGCTGCGACGTCAGGAGATGTCCGACGTCGACACCCACGCGGGGCATCAGTCGGATCTCGCGGAAGAGGTCGGTGTTGCGCTGGACCGACAACTCATCCACGGCGCCGCCGTTCAGGTATGCCCACGCTGCGGGGTCCATTCGCTGCTGGGCCTGGGCCCGGTACGCGTCGAGGGGGTGGATGAGCTCAGGCACGGGGCGCACGCTGGTCCTTGAGGTCGATGCCCACCTCGCGGAGCGCGGTGGCGATGGCTTCGAGGGCGTCGTAGTCGGTGATCGGCAGCTTCGGCTCGCGGGGGTAGCCTCCCGGCTGACCCTGCAGGTTCATGACCGCCTTCAGTGCCGCCTGCATCCCGCCGTACCGCCAGTTGTAGTCGTCTCCCCCGCTACGGAGAGCGCTCATGAGCTGCGCGTACAGGTCGGCGATCCTGCCAGCCTCATCGATCTCTCCGCGCCAGGCATGTTCGAAGAATCGCGGCATCTCGGCCCCGAGCGGCATGCCGGATCCGAAGTGGCCGTCACCGCCCTGGCCGCTGTGGATCAACGCGAGACCCACGCGCGAGAGCATGTGCCCGAACACCACCAGACGGTCGCCGACTGCGCGGATCGTCGCGTAGAACTCCCGGTCGTCCGGGGTGCTCTGCTTGATCGCGACCACATTGTCGATCTCGGCGAGCTTCGCGATCAGCGGGATCGACAGGTTGCTGTTGCTCTCCTGCGGGAAGTTGTACAGCCAGCTCGCGAGACCTGTCTCGCCGAATGCTGTCCGGTAGTGCCGATCGAGCTCGGCGTCGGTGAGCCTCGCACCGGGAGGAGGGGTCAGCAGCACGGAGTCGGCGCCCGCGGACTCCGCATGCCGGATGAGTGCGATCGAGGTGGCGAGGTCGGGGGAGGTCGCACTCACGAGCACGGGGACGCGGCCCCGTGCCGCAGTGATCACCAGTTCGGCGACGTGCCGACGTTCATCGACCGTCTGGGCGGTCCACTCTCCGGTGCTGCCGTTCACGAGCAGCCCGTGCACGCCCTGACCGATGAAGAGCTCGGTGGTCTCCTGCACGGCTGTGACGTCCAGGGAACCCTGCTGCGTGAAAGGTGTCGGGAGTGCCGAGAAGTAACCTCGCCACTGGACATCGTCCCGGTTCATGTACTGCCTCCTTGCAGATGTCACGATGTGCTTCGTGACTTCTCACGCTATGGCAGTCCGATAGCCGTATTGATGTTAGATGTGGCGACTTCGATACCGTTCACGGCATCATCGCCGCAGGCTCTTCGTCCGCAGCAGTTGGCGGAGATCCGCGAGGGCGGGCGAGTACTCGTTGCGCCGCCATCCCATCAGCACATCCGAAGTGACGCGGGGGCCATCTATGGTCCGGAACACGATGCCCGGTCGGGGAACCTTGGCGATCTCGCTCGAGACCAGTGCCACGCCTTCGCCGCCGGCGACGAGGGACAGCAGCATCGGCGTGCTGCTTGCGGTGTGCGCGATCGTCGGACTGAAGCCCGCGTCCGAACAGGCGGCCAGTGTCGCAGTGAGCATGCCGACCCCGAGTGAGTTCTCGTACACGACCAATGGTTCGTCCATGAGCTTGCTCAGAGGCAGCCGATCGACCTCCGGGCGAGCCAGGGCGTGGCGCTCCGAGAGTGCGATGACGAGTTCGTCCTTCCACACCGTGTCGAACTCGAGATCGGCGGAGGAACTCGTCGTGGTCCGCAGGAGCGCGCAGTCGATGCGCCCGTCCGATAACGCCTCTACCTGGGCGAGGGTGTGCATCTCGACGAGCCTGAGAGTGTGGTCGGGGTGGAGAACGCGGAAGTCGCCGAGCACTCGCGGAAGAAGATCGATGCCGACGGGCTCGACGTATCCGATCACGAGGTCTCCGGCTTGTCCGCTCGCGACCTGGCGTGCCATGCGCACTCCGCGGTCGAGCCGCCGCAGTACCTGCTCGCATTCTCTTCGGAACACCTCGCCGGCGGGGGTGAGGTCCACGCGGCGGCCGGCGCGGTCGAGCAGCCTGACGCCGACCGCGCTCTCGAGGCTCTGGATGTGACGCGAGAGGGGCGGCTGACTGATGTGCAGCCGTTCCGCGGCGCGGCCGAAGTGCAGTTCTTCTGCCAGTACGAGGAAGCAGCGCAATTGCTGGATCGTTGGTTCCCTGGCACCGATGTCTGGCACGGTCACACTCTTGCACACCTCCTCTCAGGGCGACCTCTCGATCACTCCAACACTCCCGACGCCTCGACCGCCCCGTCGCCGGTTCCTAGCCGGAAAAGCGGCACGAAGTCCGGGTCGACGATCGCCGGTCGCGTCAGGCTGAAGGCAGAGATGTCGTGCTCTGTGCGGCCGACCGTCAACAGGTCGGAGAGGATCCGTCCGGCCAGGCTCGCGAACTTTCCCGCGTGCCCTGCGCCGTTGAACACGGCGACGTGAGGGTGGCCGGGCACGGTGTCGAGCACGAAGTCGCGGTCCGCGGGCATATCGTACACGCACGTCTTGCTGAGCAGCAGCGGACCGTCGGCGCTCGGCAGGTGCGCACGCAGGAAGGCGCGGAGCCGCTCCGGCTCGACGTCGTCCGGGACGAACGACCGCTCCGAGGGGGAGATGAAGTGACCGCGCATGTCACGCGCGAGCTTGATCGCCGCCTCGCCGTAGACCGGGAATCCGTAGTGCACCTCGTCGCTGTGGTGGATCCAGATCGGGAACCGATCCGGCGTGAAGTCGGAGAGGTGCTGCGAGGAGAAGTACCCCACCTGCTCCTGGCTCAGCGTGAGCGCGAACGACAGCCCGAGGTCGGGCATCAGGTCGCCGAGCCAGGATCCCGCCGCGACGACGAGGTGGGCGCCGTCGAATGATCCGTCCGGTGTCGAGACGGTGACCCCGTCGGCATCGATCCGTACGCCGATCACGACGACACCGGAGCGGAACTCGACCCCGGCGGCCTTCGCGAGCGACACATGGGCCGACACCGATCGGCGGATGTCCAAGATGCCGGCATCCGCCTGATGGATCCCGATCGTGTCGTCCGAGACGTTCCACTGCGGATACTGGGCGCGGATGTCGTCGATCGTCAGCTCGTGGTAGGGGATGCCGACCGCATCCATCGCCCGACGGTAGTCGTCGATCTCCGCCGCACCGGAGCTGTCCGCGACCGCGAGATCGATGCCGCCGGTCTGCGTGTACACCTTCAGGCCCGAGCGCTCCTCGACCTCGGCCCACGCGGCGAACATCGCATCGGTGAGCTTCGTGTAGCTGTCGCGATGGTAGGCCCGACGGATGATCCGCGAGTGGTCGCCGGACGATCCGAGCGCGTGGCCGAGGTCGAACTGTTCGAGCACGAGCACGCGTTCCGCACCCGCGCGCGAGAGCCAGTACGCGGCGGCGGATCCGATGGCACCCGCGCCGATGACGATGTGGGAGTACCCCTGGGTCATGCCGTTCCGTCCTTCCGGTGATCTTCGAGGCGGGTCGTCGCGAACGATTCGATGAAGCGTTCGGCTGCGGCATCTACTTCGTCCGAAGGGCTCAGCAGCCGTTGCAGCAGCAGGCCGCGTGTGCACGCGATGGCGATGAGGCTCTGCTGCGAGGCTTGCGACGGTGGCAGCCCCTCGCGGAGGGCTGCCGCCTCGAGAAGATGGGTGAGGTCGTCGAGGTCGGCGACGAAGCCGTCGAAGGCGCCGCGCTCGTAGACCGCCAAGCCGATCAGATGGAAGAACGCGCGGGTGCGCTCCTCATGGTCGATGTTGGCGTAGAAGCCCCAGATGGCCCGGAGCATTTCGACGAAGCCGAGGTCGTCGCCGGTCGCCGTGATGACGAGGTTGTCGCGACGTCTCGCCTCCGACAGCACGGCGCTGAGCAACGCGGGTCGGGATCCGAAGTGGTACGTCAGGAGCGTGTGGTGCACGCCGAGGCGCTCGGCCACCTGACGCATCGACAGGCTCGGGCTGGGCCCCGTCTCGCCGAACTCGTCGAAGAGCGCCTGCAGGAGGCGCGCCTTCCCCTCACCGACCGATGCTCGCATGCTGCCTCCGTTGACAGTTTCACCACTGTTGAGTACGTTAGCGTACAACCAATTCACCACTGTTGAGGACAGGGCTGTTCTCCAGAAGGGAGGCGCCTTGACTGAGATCTGGTTCACCGGCGGCATCGTCGCTGATGGATCCGGCGCCGAGCCCTTCGCGGGAGATGTCTGCGTCGAGGACGGCATCATCAACCGGATCGGAACCGCGCCGACGGATGCGGAGACGGTCGACCTCGACGGCATGCTGCTGACGCCCGGTCTTATCGACGCCCACGTGCACTTCGGGCTCTCGAGCCCGATCCGCGCGCAGTTCGGTTTCCAGCTCTCGGCGGCGGAGATCGCGGCCGACATCTTCACCACGGCGAGCCGTACCCTCGACGCCGGCTTCACCACGGTGCGCGACACCGGAGGCATCGACGGAGGGGTCGTCGACGTGATCGCGAAGGGCAAGGTGCGCGGCCCGCGTGTGCTGTCGTGCGGCCCCGTGCAGTGTCAGACCGGCGGACACGGCTATTACGGCGCGGCGTGGGAGCCGACCGAGCTGTGGGAGACGCACCACATCCCCGGCCTCGCCGCGCTGTCGCTCATGTCGGGCAATGCTGATGAGCTGCGGCGCAACGTCCGGGAGTCGTTCCGCCGCGGTGCGACCTTCCTCAAGCTGTGCGTCACGGGCGGTGTCGTCGGAGGCCATGACCGCCTGGACGACACGCAGTTCACGACGGCGGAGATCGCGGTGGCGGTGGAGGAAGCCGCGGCACGGGGCACCTACGTGACCGTGCACGCGCACAACAACGCCGGCATCCGCAATGCCGTGATGGCGGGCGTGCGGTGCGTCGAGCACGGCACCGACATCGACGAGCCGACCGCGCAGCTCATGCGTGAGCATGACGTGGCGCTCGTCCCCACCTTCGCGGTGATCGAACAGGTCCTCGACCCCGAGAGCTCTCTGGACGTCGATCCTTCGGCGCGCGAGCGCATCGTCGGCACCCGATCGCGCATGGTCGAAGCTCTCCGGATCGCGCGGGAAGCCGGTGTGCGGATCGGGCTCGGCTCCGACCTTCTCGGCTCGGGGCAGCACCGCCGCGGCGAGGAACTGCGCCTGCGCGCCGAGTTGGAGTCGCCCATGCAGGCGCTCGTCTCGGCCACCAGCGTCAACGCCGACATCCTCGGCATCGGCGACACCGTCGGGACGCTCCGCGTGGGCATGGCCGCCGACCTGGTCGCCTGGAAGCGGAATCCGCTCGACGACGCCCGCGTCTTTGCGGATCCGGACATGGCTGCCTTCGTCGTGAAGGCCGGCCTCATCATGAAGGGAGACACCCAGTGAGCGCGATGCTGAACGGCTGCTTGGCCGACACGGAGTACCTCGAGGTCACCGCACGATCGGGGCACGGCTACGGCGTCTGGGTGACGACGCCGCCGGGTTACGCGGAGTCCAGCGATCCCCTGCCCCTGATCTACGTGGTGGACGGCAACTTCGCCGTCGGGCTGACCGCCCCGCTCATCGTCACCCAGGCCGATCCCTATCTCACCGTCGCACCGTACATCCAGGTCAGCATCGGGTACGCCGCCGAAGAGGCCGAGCAGTGGGCGCAGCTCCGCAACCGCGACCTCGTGCCGCCGGGCGAGCCGATCAGCGAGCAGATGCTGAAGACGCTTGAGGGCGCCCGCGACACGGGGGCGATGACCCAGGAGCACATGGACGCCTACCTCGCCCACCTGGCGGACACCCACGCTGACGTGTTCCTGTCGTTCCTCACCGAGGAACTGCATCCGCTTCTCCAGACGAAGGTGCGGGTCAGCGACTCCGGCCACGGTCTCTTCGGGTACTCCTACGGAGGGCTCTTCTCGCTGTACGCGTGGTTGCAGCCGGCGTCGCCGTTCGCCACGTTCGGTGCCGGCAGCCCGGGGGTCGCCGCCACCGACAGCCAGGTGTTCCCCTTGATCGCCGCGTTGCCCGAGCACGGTCCGGATGCTGCCGCTCGACGGCTCCACGTCACGCTGAACGAAGCCGAACTGCTCGGGGCGATTCCGATCTACCGCGAGATCGGTCGCAACCTGCTCACGGTCGTGGAAGAGCTGGATGCCAGAGGGCGCGCGGGCGAGGTCACGAAGGCCCTGCTGCACGAGACGCATCTCACGGGACTGCAGGCATCGTTCCTCAGCTATCTGAAGACGTGCCACACGCGCCCGGGGCCCGTTCACGGCGACGTCACCGGTGAGTGAGTCCGCGCTCCTCGCCGATCTGCGGTCGATCCTCCCCGCCGACCGTCTGACGACGGACCCGGATGTGCTGGAGGGGTACGCGCACGATGACGCCGAATGGGCGGAATGGTCGCTGCCCGTCTGTCTCGTGCGACCGCGCACACCCGAAGAGGTTCAGCTCGTGGTTCAGGCGTGTCTGCGTCACGACACGGCCGTCGTCGCCCGGGGAGCGGGCACCGGGCTCTCGGGCGGTGCCAACGCCGTCGCCGGTTGCGTCGTGATCTCGCTGGAGCGGATGGATGCCGTGCTCGAAGTGGATGAGCTCGAGCGTCTGGCGGTCGTGCAGCCGGGGGTGGTGAACGACGATCTTCGGACGCTCGTCGCCGAGCACGGGCTCTGGTATCCGCCCGATCCGGCGAGCTCGCCCTGGTCGACGATCGGGGGCAACGTGGCGACGAACGCCGGCGGCGTCTGCTGCGTGAAGTACGGCGTCACGGGGGATTACGTGCTCGGAATGCAGGTGGTGACCGGCACGGGGGAGCTGGTCCGGCTGGGGCGGCGCACCGCTAAGGGGGTCGCGGGGTACGACCTCACGAGTCTTCTCGTCGGTTCCGAGGGCACGCTCGGCATCGTCACCGAGATCACCGTGCGGCTTCGGCCGAAGCGCCCGCCGGAGCAGACGATCGCCGGGTTCTTCGATTCGCTCACCGCCGCCGGGGAGGCCGTGCGCGAGGTCGCGGCGGCCGGTCTCACCCCGTCAGCACTCGAGCTGATCGACCGGAACTGCCTGCGGGCCGTCGACGACTGGAAGAGCATGGGGTTGGCCGACGAGGCCGCGGTCGTCCTACTCGGGCGGGTGGACACGCCCGGCGCCGCGGGGGATGCGGAGGCGGCGGCGATGCTCGCGGCCTTCGAACGCGGTGGCGCGACCTGGGCTGACCGCAGCACGGACGAGGCGGAGGGGGAGGCGCTCTTCGCCGCCCGTCGACTGGCGTATCCGGCGCTCGAACGCCTCGGCCCCGTGCTCACCGAGGATGTGTGCGTCCCGAAGGGAGCGGTGCCCGAGATGCTCGGCCGCATCGAGTCCATCGGGCTGGCGAACGACGTGCTCATCGCCAACATCGCGCACGCCGGCGACGGCAACCTGCATCCGCTGCTCGTCGTCCCCGCCGGGGATGGCGACGCTCGCGCTCGGGCGGAGAAGGCGTTCACGGACATCATCGACGCCGCGCTCTCGCTCGGCGGCACGGTCACCGGCGAGCACGGTGTGGGGCTGCTCAAGCGCGACGGACTGCTGTCCGAGCTCTCTCCGGCTGTCGTCGAGATGCATCGAGCGGTCAAGGCGGCGCTCGACCCCGCCGGGATACTCAACCCCGGCAAGGTCCTCCTGTGACCGGGTCAGGGTACTTTTGATGGTGACTCACTTGCGCATGGATGATGTGTCGATCATCGGTCCCGGTGCGATCGGCTCGACGGTCGCCGCGATCCTCCACCAAGCGGGAAGGACTCCGCGCCTCTACGGTCGCACGGCGCGGAACGGCCTCGAGGTGCACATCGGCGACGAGGCCATCCACGTGCCCGGTCCCGTGCGCACCGACCCGGAGCACGTCGACGACACGGCGGGAACAGTGTTCCTCGCGGTCAAGGCGACGCAGATCGAGGGTGCCGCACCCTGGCTCGCGAAGCTCTGCGGGCCGGGCACGGTCCTGTGCATCCTGCAGAACGGCGTCGAGCAGGCAGCGACGGTCGCACCGCTCGTTCCCGAAGGAACGGTCATCGTTCCCGCAGTCGTCTGGTTCCCCGCGCAGGCGCAGGCCGACGGCTCGGTGCGACTGCGCGGAGCCGCGCGATTGACCCTGCCGGACGCGCCGGGCGCCGATCGGATCGTCGAGACGCTGCAGGGAACGCGCTGCACCGTCGAGCTGGCGTCGGACTTCCCCTCCGTCGCGTGGCGCAAGCTCCTCCAGAACGCTGCGGCCGGACTCATGGCGCTCACCGGGCGGCGGGCGGGGATGTTCGCGCGGGACGACGTCGCCGAGCTGACCGTGGACTACCTGCGCGAGTGCCTGAGCGTCGCCCGTGCCGAGGGCGCGCGACTCGGCGACGGGGTTCCCGAAGAGATCCTCGACGGCTTCCGGTCGTCACCCGCTGACCTGAGCACGTCGATCCTCACCGACCGCGAGGCGGGGCGAGCGCTGGAATGGGACACGCGGAACGGCGTCATCTCCCGGCTCGGCCGCACCCACGGCATCCCCACGCCGATCAGCGACGTCGTGACCGCGTTGCTCGCTGCGACGAGCGATGGGCCCGGGTGAGAGCGCGTCAGCGGGTCGTCATCGCCACGAGCGCGGCGATGAGTCCGGCGCCCACGAGCATCACGATCGCGACGACGTGCACGACCTTGCCGACGACGAGCATCGGCAGGTCGGGTCCGTCGTAGGACGCGGCGCTGAACATCAGTCCGCGCGCGGGAAAGCTCCAGCGGATGCGGAAGCCGATGTTTCGGAGCTGGCGCGACGGTGCCGCGAACGTCTGTCCGCGCTGTTCCCGCGCCGCCTTCCAGGCCGCTTGGATCGCGTACCAGGTGATCACGAAGAACGGCATGGCGAGGGACGCGGCCCAGGCGATGAGCGCCACACCGATCAACGTGCCCATGCCGGTGCCCAGCGATCGGATGAAGAACACGCCAAGAGCGGCGAGTCCTACCGCGGCGGGGACGAGCACTACTCCCCAGCCCCAGCCCGGGTGCGCGTCACTCGTCGGTCGTCGATCCACGCGTCCCGCGTCTTGCCATGTCATGTCGTCCCCCCGGTTCACAACCCTAGAGGGCCAGGCTCGACCGCGGTGCTCTAGCGCTCCCGCCGCGGCGTCACCCGCCACGCGAGGAAGAACCCGAGACCGAGGACCAGGTCGATGATCGCCGCGCCGACGTAGAGCGCGTCCGCACGACCCTGCGCGAACAGGATCAGCACCGGGACTCCGTACGCGAGCTTCTCGACGACGCCGACGAGCATGAGAGTTCGGTATCTCGCCGGATCTCCGCCGATCACCCAGAAGACCAACTGGAACGCGGAGGCCGTGCCGATGAAGCCGTAGAAGAAGACCTCCCCGCCGGCCGGCGGGGGCAGGAAGTACTGCGGCAGCAGCACGACGAGACCGTAGACGGCAGCGCCCCGGAACCACCACGGGACCCAGCGCGGAACAGCGGTCGTCGAGCCTTCGCCCTGCGTCGTCATCGTCGCCCCTCTCGATCCGTGTCGGACTCGCTCCGTGTCGGATCCCCGTCCGCGAAGAGTACTCGTGCACCTCTGTGCCGCACCAGGCGTCAGCCCGAGGAGAGGGCATGGAGGAGAGCGCCGGCATCCGTCCCGCTGAACTCCGCGATCCGTCCGTCGACGATGCGGAACATGCCGAACTCGGCCACGTTCACCCGACGGCGGGTGGCGGCGACTCCCCGGTAGGCGCCGAGGTGCGTGCCGCCGCCGCGCAGATGCGCGGCGATACGGTCGTCTTCCACGATGAGCTGGATGCGTCGCCACTGCCAGTCGGGAAAGGCCTCGAGCAGTGCGGCGACGTCATCGATCCACGCGTCGGCTCCCGCGGGCAGATGAGCGCGTCGTACATCCGTGGCGACGAACTCGCGGATGGCGTCGAGGTCATGCCGATTGCAGGCGTCGAGGTAGTCGGCGAACCACTCCCGCAGCTCCCACGATTCGATCACCTCACCATTGTCTCGCGCGGGTGATCAGGTGGTCGTGTCGGTGATCTTCACGTCGGCGATCAGGTCGTCCCTCAGGGTGAAGATCATTGGGCCCGTGCCGTTGTAGCCGTTCCCGCTGACGGCGAGAGTGACGATGTAGGTCTCCGCCTCGTCGCCGTCGACGACGTCGACGACCTCGAAGTGGCTCTGCCTGCCGATGTTGTCGGTGTCGTTCCAGGAGCGGATGCCGTCATGCCCGTGGAACTTGCGGCCCCAGTCGTCGAGGTCGGCGTCTTCGGTGAAGACGCCGACGAAGCGTTCCGTATCGCCGGCGTTGGTGGCGTCGACGAACTCCTGAATCGACGGGGGCAGTGCGGGGATGGTCTCGTCGGGGGTGCTCATGCTCTTCAGCGTCCCACGCCTGCCGAAGTCAGCCAAGAGGGTTGCGACACGCTGCGCCTGGCCTCGCGGATCAGGGTACTTTCTGAGAGTGACTCACCTGCGCATGGATGATGTGTCGATCATCGGTCCCGGTGCGATCGGCTCGACGGTCGCCGCGATCCTCCACCAAGCGGGAAGGACTCCGCGCCTCTACGGTCGCACGGCGCGGAGCGGCCTCGAGGTGCACATCGGCGACGAGGCCATCCACGTGCCCGGTCCCGTGCGCACCGACCCGGAGCACGTCGACGACACGGCGGGAACAGTGTTCCTCGCGGTCAAGGCGACGCAGATCGAGGGTGCCGCACCCTGGCTCGCGAAGCTCTGCGGGCCGGGCACGGTCCTGTGCATCCTGCAGAACGGCGTCGAGCAGGCAGCGACGGTCGCACCGCTCGTTCCCGAAGGAACGGTCATCGTTCCCGCAGTCGTCTGGTTCCCCGCGCAGGCGCAGGCCGACGGCTCGGTGCGACTGCGCGGAGCCGCGCGATTGACCCTGCCGGACGCGCCGGGCGCCGATCGGATCGTCGAGACGCTGCAGGGAACGCGCTGCACCGTCGAGCTGGCGTCGGACTTCCCCTCCGTCGCGTGGCGCAAGCTCCTCCAGAACGCTGCGGCCGGACTCATGGCGCTCACCGGGCGGCGGGCGGGGATGTTCGCGCGGGACGACGTCGCCGAGCTGACCGTGGACTACCTGCGCGAGTGCCTGAGCGTCGCCCGTGCCGAGGGCGCGCGACTCGGCGACGGGGTTCCCGAAGAGATCCTCGACGGCTTCCGGTCGTCACCCGCTGACCTGAGCACGTCGATCCTCACCGACCGCGAGGCGGGGCGAGCGCTGGAATGGGACACGCGGAACGGCGTCATCTCCCGGCTCGGCCGCACCCACGGCATCCCCACGCCGATCAGCGACGTCGTGACCGCGTTGCTCGCTGCGACGAGCGATGGGCCCGGGTGAGGGCGCCGACGTCGACGGACTCCTCGCGACGGCGCGTCATGACGTGACGCTCTCGTGCGGCCATCCCGTGTACGCCTCCGCGAGGAACGTGCGCCCGGCTTCGGATTCGACGACGGATCGCAGTTCACCGACCTGGCGTCGCTGATCGAACTCCGTCGCATCGGCCGCGGTGTGCAGCATGCTCGTCATCCACCAGGAGAAGTGCTGCGCCTTCCAGATACGCGTCAGCGCGGTCTCGGCGAACGCGTCGATGAGGCGCGTGTCGTTCTCGAGCAGCAGGGCGCGCAGCGCCCGGTCGAGCAGCACCACGTCGGCCACGGCGAGGTTCATCCCCTTGGCCCCGGTGGGCGGGACGGTGTGCGCGGCGTCGCCCACGAGCACGGCGCGCCCGTGCCGCAGCTCGTGCGCGACGAAGCTCCGGAAGCGCAGCACATCCCGCTGCACGATCGGTCCGGTCGCGAGCGAGGTGCCGGGTACCCGGGCCTGGAGGGTGTCCCAGATCTCCGCCTCGGAGAGCGCGTCGGGGTCGGCATCCGGATCGCACTGGAAGTACATGCGCTGGATGGTCGCGCTGCGCTGGCTGATGAGGGCGAAGCCCTCGGGGGAGTTGCTGTATATGAGCTCGTCGGCGCTGGGCGGCGCCTCGCACAGGATGCCGAACCACGCGAACGGGTATTCGCGGAAGTAGCCGCCGGTCGACGATCCGGTGACGGCGGGTCGCACGACGCTGCGCGAGCCGTCGGCGCCGACCACGAACTCCGCCTCGATGCGCAGCTCTTCGCCGTCGGCCGCCGTGGCGGTGACCCAGGGGCGGTCCGTCTCGACGTCGCCCACTCCCGTGACCTCGGTCTCGAACCGCAGATCCTGCCCCGCGGCCAGGCGCGCGGCGATCAGATCCTTGAGCACCTCGTGCTGCGGATACAACCAGACGCTGCGGCCGACGAGCGCCGGGAAGTCGATGCGGTGACCTTCGCCGTCGAATCGCAGCTCGATGCCGTCGTGGCGGTTGCCGACGGTGAGCACCCGGTCGCTCGCGCGCGACTCGCTCAGCACCCGCACCGTCTCCTGCTCGAGGATGCCGGCGCGGATCGTGGACTCGATCTCGGACCGGCTGCGGCGGTCGAGCACGACCGACTCGATGCCGGCGTCGGCGAGCAGGTGCGACAGCAGCAGGCCGGCAGGGCCGGCGCCGACGATGGCGACTCGGGTGCGGACGGTACGGGGCATGGCGTCTCCTTCGACGGACGTATCGCAGCAAGTGTCGGCGCTGCGCGATGGCCCGGGGTGAGTGATCCCGTTGAATGAGATTTCGCGTCAGCGACGACCGCCGAGCGCGCGCTCGATCTCGCGGGCAGCCGCGAGCAGCTCGCGCAGCGCCGGCTCGACCGGGTCGTCTCGGCGGAGCACGACGGAGAGGGTCGCGGCCACGTTGCCCGTCTCGTCGTGCACGGGCACGGCCACCCCGGTCGACACCGCCTCGATGTACCCGGGGGCGCTCGCGTGCCCGAGAGCCCGCACCTCCGCGAGCTTGCGGCGAAGCTCCGCGGCATCGGTGATCGTCTCGGGCGAGAGAGCGGGGAGCGGTCCCGCCAGGACCCGCTCCTGCACCGCCCGATCCGCGTAGGCGAGCAGCACGAGTCCTGAGGACGACGCGTGCAGGGGAAGGCGTCCGGCGACGCGGGTCACGTTCGACCCGGAGTCGGGGCTGCTGAGACGTTCGAGGAAGAGCGCTTCATCCTGCTCCAGGATCGCGAGCTGCGTGTGCTCGCGCACTCGGGCCTGCACCCGCTCCATGAACGGCAGCGCCGCCTGTCGCAACCGCAGCGCGTGAGAGGAGCGGGTCGCGAGCTCCCAGAGCCGCATGCCGATACGGATGCGCCGATCGTCGTCGCGCTCCAGCATCCCGGCATCCACCAGTTCGCCGACGATGCGATGCGCCGACGACGGGGGAAGGCCCGCGCGGCGACCGATCTCGGCCGCCGTCTGGACGGTGCGTGCAGGCGTGAACGTCTCGAGCACGCGGATGAGCCGCTCGGTCACGGAGTCGCCGGAGGAGGAGTTCGCCATGCGCCGATCCTGCCACAAGCGCCAAACCGAGTCTCATTGGATGGGAATCGCCACCAGCGGGGGCGGCTCGGAGATGAGGATGCTGTCACCCGCACTCTCTGTGTCGAAGGAGACGCACATGACCGCCACGCCCGGAACCCTCGTCGCGGCGCCCGAGGCGCATCTCGCGTCGCCCGTTCAGGTCGCGCAATCCGTCATCACCCAGGAGATCGTCGATCTGCACGCGTCCCTCGCGCGTCGTGAGGAGGCCGGCGAGGCGCTGCCCGCGACTGTGCACGACTTCCCGCCCTACCGCTCGAGCCTCCTGCGGCATCCCACCAAGAACCCGAAGCTCGTCGACCCCGAGACGATCGAGCTGCTGTCGCCCGCCTTCGGCCAGCGCGACGTCGCGCCGATCGAGTCCGACCTGACGATCCAGCACGCGGGCGAGCCGCTCGGCGAGCGGATGACGGTGCGCGGGCGCCTGCTCGACTCCTGGGGGCGACCGATCCCGAACCAGCTGATCGAGCTGTGGCAGGCGAATTCGGCGGGTCGCTACATCCACCAGCGCGACCAGCATCCGGCCCCGCTCGATCCGAACTTCACCGGCGCAGGACGCGCGATCACGAACGATCGCGGCGAGTACGCCTTCACCACGATCAAGCCGGGGCCGTACCCGTGGAAGAACCACCTCAACGCGTGGCGCCCCGCGCACATCCACTTCTCGGTGTTCGGGTCGTCGTTCACCCAGCGGCTGGTGACGCAGATGTACTTCCCCGGCGACCCGCTGTTCGCGCTCGATCCGATCTACAACACGATCTGGCGGCAGAAGGATCGCGACGCCCTGATCGGCGTCTACGACCATGACCTCACCTCGCCGGAATGGGCGACGGGCTACCGCTTCGACATCATCGTCGACGGCCCCGACGCCACCTGGTTCGAGCAGGAGGAGGTGTGACCGTGTCGGCGCCCGCCAAGACGCATCGCGCCACGCCCGGTCAGACAGTCGGGCCGTTCTTCGCCTACGGCGTCGAGTATCCGCGGATGCACGAGGTCGCGTCCCCGCACTCGCCGGGCGCGATCCTGCTCGAGGGCACCGTGCGCGACGGCGCGGGGCAGCCGGTTCCGGACGCCTTCCTCGAGATCTTCGGGGCGGATGCCGACGGCGCCGTACCTCGGGTGCGCGGCGCGTTCCACCGGGACGATCACACCTTCGCCGGCTTCGGTCGCGCGTTCACGAACGACGAGGGGCATTTCGAGTTCTGGACGCGCAACCCCGGGTCCGCCGCCGGTCGGGCGCCGTTCTACGCCGCGATCGTCTACGCCCGCGGACTGCCCGACAAGCTGCACACGCGCATCTACCTGCCCGACGACGAGGCCGCGCTCGCGGCGGATCCGCTGCTCTCCTCGCTGACGGCCGAGGAGCGGGCGACCCTCGTCGCGACGCGCACAGAGCACGGAGACCTCGTGCACGACATCCGCCTGCAGGGCGAGAACGAGACGGTGTTCCTTGTCTACTGAGCTCGGGTCCGAGGAGGAACGCTGATGGGATCGTTCGATGACGGGCTCCTGTCGCCGGTGTCGGCCGGGCACGATGACCAGGTCGGCGACGGGGCGATCCTCGATGCCCTGGTGGCGGCCGAGCTCGCGCTGACCACCGCGTATGCCGATATCGGCATGCTCCCGACGGACGAGCTGGCGCGGCTGCTCTCCGCGTTCGATGCCGCGGTCATCGACCTGCCCGCCCTCGTGTCCGGCGCCGCCGCCGGAGGCAATCCGATCATCCCGCTGGTCGGCCAGCTGAAGGACCGGATGCCGGCAGAGCTGCGCGCCTGGGTGCACCGCGGCGCCACGAGCCAGGACATCATCGACACCGCGCTGTTCCTGGTCGCCCAGTCGGCCGTCATCCGCGTGCGCGAGGGGCTGACGGCGACGCTCGAGGGTCTGGAGCACCTGGCCGCCGAGCACGGCGACGACGTGGTCGCGGCCCGCACGCTCACCCAGCACGCCGTGCCGACCACCGTCGGCGCCCGCATCGCGAACTGGACCGCCGGCATCGCCCGCGCGCGGGATCGTCTCGACGCTCTGCAGTTCCCCGCGCAGCTGGCCGGTGCCGCCGGCACGCGCGCGTCCTTCATCGAGATCACCGGTTCCCGGGCCGCCGCCGACGAGCTCGTCGCGGCGTTCGCCGAGCGCGCGGGACTCGATGCCCCCGCCGGCTCCTGGCATGTCGTGCGCTGGCCGATCACCGAACTCGGCGATGCGCTCGTGCAGACCCTTGACGCGCTGGGAAAGCTCGCCGCCGATGTCACCACGCTCGGCCGCACCGAGATCGGCGAGGTGTCGGAGGGCTCCGGCGGCGGATCGTCGGCCATGCCGCAGAAGCAGAACCCGGTCGCGGCGACGCTCATCCGCTCGGCGGCATTGCGCGCGCCGCAGCTCGGCGCGACCCTGCACCTCGCGGCCGCGTCGGCGGTCGATGAACGCCCCGACGGCGCCTGGCACGCCGAGTGGCCGACGCTGCGCGAACTGCTCCGGCTCGGCCTCGGCGCCTCGGCGCACGCGTCGTCCCTCGCGGCCGGTCTGCGGGTGGATGCCGCGGCCGGCGCCCGCAACCTCGCTCTCACCGGCGGCCTCCTCGTCAGCGAGAGGCTGGCGATCGTGCTGGTCCCGAAGATCGGCCGGGAGCGCTTCGACGCCCTGCTCGCCGCCGCGTCCGACGGCGACGACCTCGGCGACCTGCTGCGCTCCCTCCCCGAAGCCGACGATCTCGACGTCGACGACCTCCTCGACCCCGCCAACTACACCGGACGACAGACCCGGGAGGAGAGCCCGTGATCGCCCTCGCGTTCACCGAACCCGTCGGTCCGGCGGATGCTCCGCTGCTGATCCTCGGCCCCTCGCTCGGCACTTCGACGATCCTGTGGGAGTCGGTTCTCCCCGAGATCGCCGTGTCGCATCGCGTGGTCGCCTGGGACCTTCCGGGGCACGGCGCCTCGGCCCCGGCATCCGACGCGTTCTCCGTCGACGATCTCGCCGATGCCGTCGCGGCCGCGGCGCGCGACCTCGGCGCCGACCGCCTCCGCTACGCCGGGGTCTCGCTCGGCGGCGCCGTCGGGCTCGCGCTGCTGCTGCGGCATCCGTCTCTCGTCGAACGGGCGGCGATCCTCTGCTCCGGCGCGATGATCGGAGAGCCCGACGACTGGCACGCACGCGCCGCGCAGGTGCGCGCGCAGTCGACGTCGTCGCTCCTCATCGGCTCGGCGCAGCGCTGGTTCGCGCCCGGCTCGATCGCCCGTCATCCCGCGTTGACGGGGCGGCTGCTGCACGCGCTGCAGGATGCCGACGACGAGAGCTACGCGCGGTGCTGCGAGGCGCTTGCCGCCTTCGACGTGCGCCCACGGCTCGGCGAGATCGCCGCTCCCGTGCTCGCCGCCTGGGGGGAGTGGGACGCGGTGACACCGGAGGCGTGTGCGCAGGAGATCGCCGACGGCGTGCGCGACGGGCGCACGACGCGGATCGTGAACGCCTCGCATCTCGCGCCGGTCGACGCGCCCGCCGCGGTCGTCGCCGAGCTGAACGACTTCCTGACCGAGAGAGGCCGATGACGATGACCGGATCCACCGACGACGAGCGTCGCGCGCAGGGGTTCGCCGTGCGCAGGGAGGTGCTGTCGGATGCCCATGTCGACCGCGCGATCGCGGCGACCACTGACCTCACCGCCGACTGGCAGGACTTCATCACGCGCGTCGCCTGGGGCGATGTCTGGTCGCGCCCGGGCCTCGACCGACGGTCCCGCTCGGTCGCCGTGCTCTCGTCGCTGATCGCGCACGGCCACCACGAGGAGCTGGCGATGCACCTGCGTGCGGCGCTCCGCAACGGCCTGACGATCGACGAGATCCGCGAGGTGATCCTCCAGTCCGCGATCTACTCCGGGGTGCCGGCGGCGAACACCGCTTTCCGCATCGCCTCCGAGGTGTTCGGCTCCGACGGCGCGGCCCCGGAGGAGAGCGCATGATCGACAAGACGGTGACGGATGCCGCGGCCGCCGTCGCGGGGATCGTCGACGGCTCCACGGTCATGATCGGCGGGTTCGGCCGGGCCGGGCAGCCCGTGGAACTCATCGATGCCCTCATCGCGCAGGGCGCCGGCGACCTGACGATCGTCGCCAACAACGCGGGCAACGGCGACACCGGGCTGGCCGCGCTGCTCGCGGAGCGTCGCGTGCGGAGGATCATCTGCTCGTTCCCCCGCCAGCACGACTCCTGGGTGTTCGACGGCCTGTACCGCGCCGGTGAGATCGAGCTCGAGATCGTCCCGCAGGGCAACCTGGCCGAGCGGATCCGGGCGGCCGGCGCGGGTATCGGCGCGTTCTTCTCGCCCACCGGAGTCGGCACGCCGCTCGCGGAGGGCAAGGAGGAGCGGACGATCGGCGGGAGACGCTACCTGCTGGAGTATCCGATCACCGCGGATGTCGCCCTCATCAGCGCCCTCGCCGCCGACCGGTGGGGCAACCTCGTCTATCGCGAGACCGCGCGCAACTTCGGACCCGTGATGGCGTCGGCCGCCGCGACGACGATCGTGCAGGTCGACGAGATCGTGCCGCTCGGATCCATCGATCCGGAGACCGTGGTGACCCCGGGTCTTTTCGTCGACCGGGTCGTCGCGGTGGGTCGACGCCCCTGGCTCGATGCCGACGGCTTCATCGGCGGCGTCGACATCGAGGGGCGCCCCCTGGCCGACGCCGCCGACATCGTGCAGACGGAGGACGCCCGATGACCACCCGCATCTCTCGCGCGGAGCTCGCCGCCCGCATCGCCGCCGACATTCCCGAGGGCGCGGTCGTCAACCTCGGGATCGGAGCGCCGACTCTGGTCGCGGACTTCCTGCCCGCCGGACTCGAGATCATCCTGCACACCGAGAACGGCCTGCTGGGGATGGGACCTTCGCCGGACGCGGACCGCATCGACCCCGACCTCATCAACGCCGGGAAGCAACCTGTCACCGCGCTGCCGGGCGCGGCGTACTTCCACCACGCCGACTCGTTCGCCATGATGCGCGGCGGGCACCTCGACATCTGCGTGCTCGGTGCGTTCCAGGTCGCGCAGAACGGCGACCTCGCGAACTGGTCGACGGGGGCGGCGGGGGCGATCCCGGCCGTGGGCGGGGCGATGGATCTCGCGATCGGGGCCAAGCAGGTGTTCGTGATGACGGACCTGCTGGCCAAGGACGGCTCCTCGAAGCTCGTCCCCGCGTGCACCTACCCGCTCACCGGAGTCGGCTGCGTCACCCGCGTATATACCGACCACGCGGTCTTCGACGTGGTGGACGGACGATTCCGTGTGCACGACGCCTTCGGCGACAACACCGTCGACTCGCTCCGCGCACTCACCGGTTTGGAGCTCTCATGACCTCGTCCTTCGTCTACGACGCCGTGCGCACACCGTTCGGCCGCGCCGGCGGCGCGCTCGCCGGGGTGCGTCCGGACGACCTCGCCGCGGTGACGCTGCGCGCGATCGTCGAACGCACCGGCATCGATCCGGCCCGCATCGACGACGTGCTGCTCGGCGACGCGAATCAGGCGGGGGAGGACAACCGCGACGTCGCCCGGTTCGCCGCGCTCCTGGCCGGGTTCCCGACGACCGTGCCCGGCGCGACGGTCAACCGTCTGTGCGGGTCGAGCCTCGAGGCGGTCATCCAGGGATCCCGCGCGATCGAGGTGGGCGACGCCGACCTCGTGCTCGCGGGTGGCGTGGAGTCCATGAGCCGGGCGCCGTTCGTGGTCGAGAAGTCGGCGAAGCCCTGGCCGGCGGTCGGCAACCAGACGATGTGGAACACGGCGATCGGATGGCGGATGACGAACCCCGCGCTGCCGACCGCGTGGACCATCTCCAACGGGGAGTCCGCCGAGAAGCTGGCGACTCTCTTCGATATCAGCCGTGACGATCAGGACGCGTTCGCGCTGCGCAGTCATCGCCGTTCCGCTCAGGCGTGGGCCGACAGTGTCTTCGACGACGAGATCGTCGCCGTGCCCGGCGTCACGCTGCCGCGCGATGAGGGCATCCGCGATGACACGACCCTCGAGAAGCTCGGCGGGCTCCGTGCGCTCTTCGCGACGGACGGCACGGTGACCGCGGGCAACTCCTCGCCGATCAACGACGGCGCCTCGGCGGTGCTCCTCGGCGCGGAAGGTGCGATGGAAGCCGAGCCGCTCGCCCGCATCGCCGGCCGTGGCGTGTTCGGCAACGATCCCGATGTGTTCGGGATCGCGCCCGTCGAGGCCGCGAATCGTGCGCTCGAGCGTGCGGGGCGCACCTGGGCCGACGTCGACCTGGTCGAGCTGAACGAAGCCTTCGCCTCGCAGTCGCTGGCGTGCCTCGCCGGGTGGCCGGAACTCGACCCCGAGCGTGTGAACGTGCACGGCGGAGCGATCGCGATCGGCCATCCGCTCGGCGCCTCCGGCGGGCGGATCATCGCCCGTGCCGCCCATGAGCTCCGTCGGCGAGGGGGCGGAGTCGCCGTGGTCGCGTTGTGCATCGGCGTCGGGCAGGGACTCGCGCTGGTTCTCGAGCGCTGATCCGCGCGTCAGCATCGCTTATGCCCGCATACGGATCTCTTATGCATGAATCCGGCTAAAGCCGGTTAGCCTCGAGGAGCGGCGCAAGAGCGCGCCCGGAGAGGAAGCGCTGATGCTTCTCGAGAGAGACCTGATCCAGTCCGTCGGCTTCCGCAATGTGCGGGAGGGCGATGAGATCACCGGATTCCAGTTCCGCGTGCGGATGCCGTCGTACCGCGGCATGACCGCCTCGCTGATCGACGGCATCGCCGTCTCGATCCCCGGCCTGGTGGATGTGGAACCGGACGTCCCGACCTGGACGCTGCAGGGGAAGACGTACAGTCTCGCCGAGCTGTGGACGAGTGAGAACGTCCGCTGGCAGCTCGAAGACGCTGCCGTCGTCACCGTTCCTCTCGCCGGTGGCCTGCCCGACGGCATCCACGAACTCACCATCGACCTGCGCCTGCGCATGTCGTACATCCCGCAGGAGCACCAGCCCAGCCGCTATCAGGTGACCCGGGCGATCACGCTCTCGCCCGAGGCGTCCGGTGCGCCCTTCCGCTACGGCGTCTCGCTCTACAGCTTCATGGGCGACTACGGCACCTGCATCGACCTCGAGACCGCCCTGCACCAGATCGCCGACCTCGGCGCGACCGGCGTCGAGATCCTCGGCGAAGGGCACGTGCCGAACTACCCGGATCCGCCGCAGGAGTGGGTGGACGAGTGGTTCCGCCTGCTCGAGAAGTACGGTCTGGAACCCACCAACATGGGGTCGTGGATCGACACCCGCCTGCACTCGAGCGGGCCCGACGCACGCGAGATGATCGCTGAGGAGGGCGCCGCGATCCTGCAGCGCGACCTGCGCCTCGCGCGCCGCCTGGGCTTCCGATTCCTCCGGCCGAAGATCGGCGTGGTCTCGAGCGACCTCGTGCCGCACCCGATCTGGACCGAAGCCGTGGAGCAGAGCCTCGCGCTCGCCGCAGAGCTCGATGTCGTCATCTGCCCCGAGATCCACTCGCCGACGCCGATCAAGCACGAGGTCGTCGACGACTACATCGACCTGATCCGGCGCACCGGTACGAAGCACTTCGGGCTGCTTCTCGACACCGGCATCTTCCAGGACAGGCCGATCCCGCTGAAGCCGGGAGAGCTGCCCGGACGGCGGCCGGCGTTCCTCGACGGCATCGGCGTCGATCCGGCCGATGTGTTCGACATCATCGAGCACGTCGTCTTCATCCAGGCGAAGTTCCACGACATCGACGACGCTCTCGTCGATCAGCAGATCCCGTGGGAGCCGGTGCTGCGGGCCCTGCGCGACGCCGGGTACACCGGCTACCTCTCGAGCGAGTACGAGGGCGACCGCATCCCGTGGCGATCGGTCGAGCAGATCCGCCGTCAGCACTCCCTCATCCGCCAGACCGTCGACGCCCTCTGAGGAGACATCATGCCCAACGGACTCATCCACGCCGACAGCCTCCGCCCCCACGCCGACGGACTGGCGCTGCGTCTCACGCTGCCCTGGTACCGGAGCCTCTGGCTGTCGTCGGTCTCGAGCCTCGCTCTCACCGTCGACGGCGAGGAGATCGCGCCCTCGGACCTGCGGTTCGAGCTCCACGGCCGCTCGTACTCGATCGATGAGCTGGGCGAGCAGAGCGAGACCCTCTGGTACCTGCAGGAGCATCCGCTGCTGATCGCGCGCCGAGACGTGCCGGTCACCCTGGGGGAGGAGCACGACGTGACGCTGATCGGACAGCTGCGCCTGCCGTACATGCAGATCGCGCCGGGTGAGGACGGCGGTCCGGGCATGTACGTGCCGAACGTCGTGCGCGACGTCCACACGCTGACCGTGACGGATGCCGACGCTCCTCGACCCGCGCTCGTGAGCGACGTGACCGCTCCGCCTCCGGCGGCCGAGGACGACCCGTTCCAGCTCGGGCTGACGCTCTACTCGGCGAGCGCGGAGTTCCGCGCCGGCTGGTACGACTTCGACGGGCTGCTCGACCGCGTGGCGGAGCTGGGAATCGGTCCCGGCATCGAGATCGTCGCCTCGCAGATGGTGCCGACCTACCCGGTGGTGTCGGACGACTTCGTCGCTCGGTGGCGTGCGGCCTTCGACAAGCACGGCTTCGATGCCAGCTCGTTCGGTGCGAACCTCGACATGGGACGCCGTCGCGATCGCGACATGACCGCCGACGAGGAGTTCGAGTTCTCGAAGCTCATGTTCGCCGGCGCGAAGCAGCTGGGTTTCCCGCTCGTGCGGATCCAGAGCGCGAAGCCGGAGCTGCTGCGTCGCCTGCTGCCGATCGCGGAGGATCTCGAGCTGAAGCTCGCCTATGAGATCCACGCGCCGATGGGACCGAACTCCGAGCCGATCCTCAAGGTGCGCGAGACCTACGCCGAACTCGACTCCCCGCTTCTCGGGTTCGTCGCCGACTTCTCGTCGACCATGCACGCCATGTCGCCGACGCTGCTCCGGGCGGTGCGCCGCGCCGGACTCGACGACGAGGCGGTCGAGCGCCTGCAGGAGATCTGGGCGACGGATGCCACGATGCGCGAGCGGCAGGAGGAGTTCATCGGCTACCTCCGCGGGCGCGACTTCGACCCGGGGCGCCTGGGTTCGTTCGCCCACCTCGCGTTCAACATGCACGGCCATGTGGCCCCGCAGGAATGGGCCGACATCATGCCGCAGATCCTGCACGTGCACGCGAAGTTCTACGACATCGACGAGCGCGGGCAGGAGCCCGCCATCGACTACCCCGAGCTCGTGCGCGTCTTCGTCGAGGGCGGATACCGCGGCTACTGGTCGAGCGAGTGGGAGGGGCACGCGTTCGCGGAGCTCGGCGAGGTCGATCCGCTGGTCCTGGTGCGGCGGCAGCACGACCTCATCCGGGACAGCATGAGATCGGTCGTGGCACCCGTCTGAGTCAGTCGTCGGCGTGGGCGCCGGATTCGACGATGCGTCCGGCCTCCTGGAAGAGCTCCACCATCCAGGCGTGCTCGGGGTCGCGCGCGTGCACGGGATGCCACCAGAGCGCGTGCGCGAGGGGGGTCGGCTCGAACGGCAGCTCGACGATGCGCACGCCGCCGAGACGCGCGGCGAGCGGCGCGAGCGCCCGCTGGATGAGGCCGATCCGGCGAGTGCCCGCCACGTAGAGCGGGAGGGCGAGGAAGCTCTCGACGACCGCGTCGATGCGCGGTTCGACGCCGAGCTGCTGGATCTGTCTGCTGGCCGACGTGAACGCGGTACGTGACTGGTAGGTCATCACGTACGGGCGGTCGGCGAGATCCTCCATGGTGAGGTCGCCGTCGATCCCCTCCTCGCCGTCGGCGACGAGAGCCACCCATTCGTCGCGCCACAGATCGGCGTACGCCAGATCGGTGAGGAACCCGTGCGGGATGATCATGCCGTCCGCGGAACGCAGGCGGTTCGGCGCATCCTCGACCACGGTGGGGTTGTGCAGCATGAAGCGGAACCGCACGCCGAGTCCGCGTTCGGCGGCCAATCGTGAGACCACGGCGCCGATCGTGGCGAACCCGTAGTCGGATCCGTAGATCGAGAACTCGCGCGTCGATTCCGCCGGCGTCCAGGTGGCCTGACTCTCGAACACGCGCCGTGCGGCCTCGAGTGCCGTCGTGGTGTGCTCCGCCAGGCGAAGGGCGAACGGCGTGAGCTCGTACGTGTTGCCGCGGCGGGCAAGGATCGGGTCGTTGAAGTGGGTGCGCAACCGGGAGAGCGAGGCGCTGAGCGCGGGCTGGCTGAGATGCAGCCGCTCGGCGGCGCGGGTCACGCTGCGCTCGGTCAGCAGGGCGTCCAGCGACACGAGCAGGTTGAGGTCGAGTCGGGACAGCAGTGCATGATCGGTCACCACGGTGTGATCCTCCGGCGTCGGAAAGCGATAGACCGATCCTATCGATCGAAGCTATCTCGCTGCGGGTCGGTATCCGCCCGCTGGATGACGCTCGACGCAGCCCCGTTCAGGCGGACTTATGCCATGCATCCGAAACACTTATGTGTGTTTCTGACGAATCCAGTCGATACTGGCAGAACAGCACCGGACTCAGACCCCTGAGTCCCCGACAACGTAGTCAGAAAGGCTGGACATGTCACAGCACTCTCGATCCCGCGTCCTCCGCACCGGCATCCTCGCCGCGGCGACCGCAGGTGTCGTCATCCTCGCCGGTTGTTCCGGATCCGCCCCCGAAGGCGACTCCGGAGACTCCAGCGGCGAGCAGGCATTCAGCTTCACGTTCGCGACCTCCAACAACCTCGAGAGCCCGTACGAGTCGCTCGCCAACGCCTACATGGAGGCGAATCCGGACGTCAAGATCACCATCAACCCGACGCCGAACGACAAGTACGGCGAGACCATCCGCACGCAGCTGCAGGCCGGCAACGCGTCGGACGTGATCCAGACGACGCCCGGCTCCGGTGACGCCCGCGGCCTGATCCCGCTGGCCGAGGCCGGGTTCCTCGAGCCGCTCGGCGACACCGCGACCGGGCTCGTCCCCGAGGGCAGCGAGCCGATCTTCGAGATCGACGGCGAGACCTACGGGCAGCCCATGGACTTCACCATCGCGGGGGTCGTCGCCAGCATGGGAACCGCCGCGCAGAACGGCCTCGACGAGTTCCCGACCGACGAGGAATCCCTCTACGCGGCGTGCGACGCCCTCGCCGCCGACGGCAAGTCGCTCCTCGCGCTCGCCGGCGCCGCCGGTCCGAACGCCGGACTCACCGCTCAGGGCATCGCCGCCACGCGCGTCTACGCCGAAGACCCCGACTGGAACACGCAGCGCGCCGACGGCGACACCACGTTCGCGGAGTCCGAAGGATGGAAGGACACGCTGCAGACGCTCGTGGACCTGAAGGACGGCGGGTGCTTCCAGCCCGGTGCCGAGGGCGGCGGGTTCGACGCGATCACCAACGGTCTCGCACAGGGCACCTCGGTGGGCAGCTTCATCCCGTCCGGCTCCGCCGTCGAGATCGCCACGGCGGCTCCGCCGGAGGCCGACTTCAAGGTGCAGCCGTTCCCGGCAGCCGACGGCGGCGACCCCTACATCCTCGCCAGCTCGAACTACACGATCTCGATCAACGCGGCGTCGAAGGTGAAGCCCGCGGCCGAGGCGTTCGTCGAGTGGCTCGCCACGGACGAGGCGCAGGAGCTGTACTACGAGAAGTCCGGTCTGCTCCCGATCTCGGGCTACAAGAACCTCGACCTCTCCGACACGATCTACTCGCCGGTGGTCGACCTGATCGCCGACGGCTCCTACGCCACACTCCCGAACAACATCTGGCCCAACCCGTCGGTCTACGAGGCGCTGCAGGTCGGCGTCCAGGGCCTGCTCACGGGTCAGAAGACGATCGACCAGGTGCTCCAGGACATGGACAACGCCTGGGGCGAATAGCACCGAGGGCCGTCCGGGTGCCGCGCTC